>ENA-ORCU01000066-ORCU01000066.1-marine-metagenome-genome-assembly--contig:-NODE-66-length-149093-cov-6.562101_pt1 | contig 149093 bp, 84 predicted proteins | sample MGYA00248631_ERZ508512 | MGnify/ENA primary metagenome ERZ508512 (study PRJEB26183, sample SAMN06268844) | marine metagenome | isolation source: Tt an P1 anaerobic enrichment on pine from sediment taken...
TGAATGCGACCCATGTTCCCCTTCAGTTCATCGAGCAGTGTCAGCACTTCCTGCCTGCGTTCATCCCCGTTGCCGAGTGAGCGAACCTGCGCTTCGAGCTCATCCACCATCTCGGTCGACACCGTCGAGAAGTTCGTCACGAAGTTGAGGGGATTCTTGATCTCATGCGCGATACCCGCGGTCAGCTCACCGAGCGTGGCCATTTTCTCGGTGTGGATCAGCTGATCCTGCGTGCGCCGCAGCTCGCCGAGCGTTCGCTCAAGCTTTTTGTTCGAGCGCTGCTTCTCGCGATAGCGCCAGAAAACGAGTCCTGTTACCAGCAGCAGGGCGGCGAGTCCGACGAGTGTCGCATTGCGCCGGAAGGTTTCACGCTCAAGGAGCGAGGCCTGCAGATCCTTGTCCTTGCGCAGCAGGCGCACCTCGTGCTCGCGCCGCTGAGTAACCGCCTGCTGGCGGGCGAAGTCCGCGTCCCGGCGGAGCAGTTCGAGGGACTGGATTTCACGGTCCTTCTGCAGCAGACCGATCTGCTGCTTCCGCTGCAGCGCCTCGAGCGTGCGAACGCGCAGTTCCTCCTGCTGCCGGTCGAGCTCGAGCTGTGTGATCTCACGATCCTTCTCCAGCAGCGCAATCTGCTTCTCCCGCTGGTCGGCTTCGTACTTCGCACTGAGCTCGTTGACAAGGACCGTGTTCCGTGCGCTCAGCAGTGAATCCTTCATCCGCGTATATGTGAGATGATATCGGTATGCTTCTTCGTCCTTTCCCATGTCGGCACACAGACTGCTCAGCAAACCGGCGACATCGCGATGAATTTCGGCTTCGACTCCCGCTGCGGATGCCAGCGCTTTTCGTCCCTCACGCAGCGCTGCCTGCGAGTTGCCCAGCTTTCGGTACAGACGCGCGGCTACGAACTGCGTCTCGGTAAGCAGTGTCGCATATTCCAGCGTATCCAGCATTGCGAAACAGCGATTGAGATAATGCTCAGCGAGACTGTCCTCATCTCGCGCCATATGAATCTGGGCAAGGTTCACCAGGCAGGTTGCCTGCGTCGAGGTCGCGCCCTGCTGCTGACTCATTGCATACGCGTTGTTTGTGAAATACAGCGCGCTGTCCTGACGGCCCTGCTTATGATGCAGGAATCCCATGGTCATGTACAGATCGGCCAGATTGGACTGATCCGGCAGTCGTTCCGAAATTTCCAGCGCCCTGCGCAGGAATGGTATCCCCCGCTCATAGCGCTCCTGCTGAAAATGCATAACGGCAAGAGACTGCAAGGTGAATGCCTGGGCAGCCGAATCCTTGAGTTCCTCCGCCACATGGAGCCCTCTCTCAAACAGACGTGAAGCCCCGTATTGATCACCACGCCAGAGTCTGATTTTGGCCGCATTCAGCGAGGCTGCCAGAAGCATCTTTCTGAACCCGCTGCGCTCGGCAATATCGGCGGCCCGTCCATAATAGACGAGCGCGGAATCGAAATCCCCGCGCACGCCGTAGACATGGGCGAGGCTGTGATACCCGAAGCTGATGCCGGTGCTGTCATTGAGATGCTCCTTCAGAATGAGCGACTGCCGGTAGAGGGCCAGCGCGTCGTCATGCTCCCCCTTGACAAACAGCGCATTTCCAAGCGAGTTGTACAGCGAGGACAGCGATACGGTGTCCGAAACCGCGCGGGCCATGCCGAGCCCCTTCTCGTACAGAGCCACAGCATCGTCGATGCTGCCGGACTGAAAACGAACATTTCCCATATTCAGCAGTGTGTTCGCTGCGTCCGGACAGGGATCCAGTGTTTTCCATATCGCCTGTGCGCGTTCGAGTGAAATCCACGCACTGTCGAGCGTTCCCATCTGCTGCAGCGCGATACCCAGTCGATCGAAGCCACGCGCGATCCCATGACGATCATTGATCGATTCACTCAGGCGAATGCTCTGCTGCGCGCGTGAGCGGCCCCGTTCGAAGTTCCCGAGGATGCAATCGGCCCATGACAGCTCTGCCAACGCCTTCGCCTGTCCGCGAACATCCCCGAGCCTCCGGGCCAGCGCCAGGGCCTCGGAACCGTATTCCGTCGCCCGCGCAGGATTCGCGTTGCGAAAATGTGTGCACAGGTCATTGAGGATATTGACGCGGGCGGTATCCTGACCGGCGCTGGCGAGCCGCGCGGTCAGCTGATCAACGCGGTATTGCTGAGCAGCAAGGTGAGAAGAACCCGCGAACAGCACCGGGAGGATGAAAAAGAGGAATGCGCAGCGCCTGATCAGCATACTGATCCTGACACACTGATGGGATACATCAGGTGTGCGGGATCTGTGCGCACACATCTCTGCATAGAAGGCTGGATGGATATATGTGATTCCGCCGGGCATACGCGGTCATCGTCCCGTATCTCAATCCATCGAACGGGAGCAGACGGAAACTGCGAGCGGCCACAGGAGCATACGGCAGCTCAATCCGTCAAGTGGACCAAGCGGTCCATAAGCAAACAACGCTTATTGGGGATTGTCAGGGGTGAATATACGATATCGAGAAAAATCTGTCAATCGGTGGTACCACCTATTTTTCCCCGTGGTACCACCCATGATCATCCACGCAAAGCCCAGCGCAGGATGTTCGCAAACTTCGGCGGCGTGCCCTGCATGAGGATGGCGACACGGAAAATGCGTCCCCCCGCCCAGACGAAAAGCAGCGTACAGAGCAGCACACCAAACAGCCCCACGACGGGCTGCCAGAGGGGAATGGATTCGGGAGTGGACATGCGCAGCGTCATCAGAAGCGGCGTGAATGGCGGGATAAGTGATATCCAGGTGGAGAAATCACTCATCGGTTCCTTGACGACCGGGAGGTACACGAACATCGGGAAAATGGCGGGAAGCATGGTCGGGAAACTCAGTGACTGCGCATCCTTCGCCTCGCTGCAGGTGGACCCCAGCGCCGCGCTCATCGCACCGAACATGATCACCGCGAGCAGCATATATACCAGGAACCATGGCAGCACATGGAATGGAATGTACTCTTCATATCCGAGATAGGTGACAGCAATGATACCGCCCAGAATGTAGACCGCGGAGGTTGTCAACGAAACCGCAATACCACCGACGATCTTTCCTGCCATGAATTCAAACGGACGAATGGATCCGAGAAGCACTTCAGCGATGCGCTGCGTCTTCTCCTCCATGACGGAATGCAGCATCCCCGGCGCACTCATCATGATCATCAGCAGCATGATCATCATAATCCCGATGGGAACGATGATCGCCTCGACGGGAGTCGCCTCCCGCCCGGCATCGATGTCGCCTGTCTTTGCATCGCGCGTGAGCAGTCCGCGCCCCTCGACACGCATCCAGACGAACAGATCCTCCACGGCGGAACGATCGACGCCGGCATCCTGAAGTCGCAATTCGCGCAGATGCATGTTGACCTGGGAGGAAATCCAGTTCCGCAGGTCATCGAGCGCCGTGTTACGCGCGTAATACGTGACGTATGCGCGATCAAGATCGGCACCGGGATGGACGATATTTGAGTCGATGACCAGGAAGCCATACAGTGCTCCGCTGCGGACACTGTCGGAAAGTCGCAGGTACTGATCGGATGACCGCGCCGTGTCGGTCTCCACGACGTGGAACAGATAGCGGGGACGCACTTTCTCGCCCGTCGCGGTGTCGATGACACTATAAGTGTTATGCAGTTCCGCACGGCGCAGCAGTTCAGGAGCCATCCGCTCTGTTTGGTCAATGATGGCGATCCTGCGATCAGTTGTGTCGACACGATCCTTGAGCAGAATGATCGCGATGACGCTGCCGCTCATCAGCAATGGCGCAATCAACAGGCCGATGATGAAACCCTTGGTTTTCACCGCGGCGCGGTACTCGCGTCCGGCAAAACGGAGAATCTTACGCATGCGCTCCCTCCTGCACTGCCTTCTTTGCCGCGGGACCGGCGATGCGTACAAAAATGTCGTGCAGGGACGGCTTGACGACCTCGAACTGCTCGACCGTCGTCTGCAGCATCACTGCACGAAGAATTTCCTGCGGATCCGCGGCGGCATCGATGCGCAGCTCCTGCATGCGACCGTAGTCATTGACATGATCGACGCCGTGCAGTGACCCGAGGAATGCCCCGTCGCCGGCAATTCGCAGCCGCACCGTGTCAAGTGCATATGTGTCGCGGATGTCGTTCAGCGTGCCGTCAAGGACCTTGCTTCCCCTGAAGATCATGCAGACGAAATCGCACATGCGCTCGGCCATCGACATGTCATGCGTGCTGAACAGCACCGTCGTCCCGCGCCGCCGAAGTTCGAGGATCGCATCCTTCATCACTTCGGTATTCACCGGATCGAGCCCCGCGAAAGGCTCGTCAAGAATGACCAGGTCGGGCTGGAACACGACGGTGGCAATAAACTGCACCTTCTGACTCATCCCCTTGCTGAGGGTCTCGACCTTTTTGTCCGCCCAGTCCGAGAGATCCAACCGGGCGAGCCAGTCGTCGACACTGCGCCGGATGTCCGTTCCGTTTTTAAGTCCCGCGAGAAACACGAGCAGTTCACGCACCTTCATGCGTCGGTACAGTCCGCGTTCCTCGGGCATGTATCCGATGCGATCACAGGCCGCGGGCGACAGCGGGGCACCGAAGACGCGAATCGTCCCGCTGTCGGGGTACAGAATATTCATGATCATGCGCAGCGTCGTCGTCTTACCGGAACCATTCGGTCCGATGAATCCATACACACTGCCGCGCGGGACCGACAGCACGAGATCGTCCACCGCAACGTGTTTGCCGAACGTCTTCGTGACACCGGTCAGCGAGACAGCGGCATCGGGTGTAGATGTCATTGGCAGCTCCCGGTTAAAACTCTCATCGATTTACATCGCCTGGCATGAGCGACAATATCCGCAGATCAGCGGTCCCGGACAAGCCGCATGGCATAATCCATGACCGTATCCCTGCCGTCGAGGAATTCCTTGTACTGCTGCGACACCTGATGATCCGGTTCCACACCGCGTCTGCGATCGAGATTGTCGACTGCCGCCGCGAAGCTCTGGGTGGGAACGAAGAGCAGCAGCCGCGTGTGATCCAGGTGCACTTCGTCGGTCGCAGCATTGCAGGTGAACGTCCCGCCCGTCTCGGTGCCGACGAGCGTCCCGATCCCGTGTGATTTCAGCAGCGCACAGAAATGTGCGCTTGTGGAAAAATTGCTGCCGTCGATAAGGACAATCAATGTTCCGCGAAACGGACTCTCGGCCAGCGGCACCGGATCGGCAAGTTCCGCGTACTTTCCGTAGGGCCTGGCAAAATACGGCACCGGCTCCTCTTCCAGGTACGCCAGCAGCGGGGCCGCACAGAACGGATCACCACCGTCGTTGCCGCGCAGATCGAGTACCAGCGCACCAATGCCGCGCTCATCAATTATCTGGAAGCAGCTGTCAAGATAGCTCCGGAACATCGGCACGCGATCATAAAACGAGAAAGACGAAATCCGCATCACCGCTGCTTCCGGCTGCTCATGAACGGTGAAGCGCAGTTCTGGCTTCGGAAACACCTTCGCCCGCACCGCGTCGATTCCCGCACCCTCCAGGACTGCCGCAGCGCTCGTTTTTCTGCCCGGCAGTGCATACGTGACATCCCACTTCGACGGGAATCCGTACGCACGGGCATACAGCATCGGGAAGCGCCGTTCGACCTGCGCCATGCGGAAATTCCGATTGCGTGCATCAGCGGTATACAGTGACGCAAGTTCATCGATGATCTCATCCACCGCGCGGCCGTTGATCTTGAGCAGGATGCTGCCGACGGGGACTTCCCGCGCTTCACCGTAGTAATCCGTTACAACCGGATACCCGTCCATCATGGTAATCCTGAGGGGAAAGAGATGATCCTGTGCATGCGTCCAGAAGGCCTCCGACATCCAGAGGCTGGTATGCCCGCAGCCGACAGCGGCGGCTATCGGCGCCAGGACGTGATAGAACTCATGCGGCTGCATCGGACGATCGATCATCTTCTCCTGCTTCGCAAGCAGCTGTTCGAAGTCCTTGCGATCCGTCACGTCGTAGAGGCAGCAATGCTTCTCCTCGAGCACACGGCGCATCTCCGCAAAATCCGCGCGCAGTTCCTCGACCGAAAACATGACCGGCATGTCCACGGCAGCAAGATCATATCGATCGATGATGAAATCCCCGATCGGTTCGTTCTGCGGATTCCCGGTCAGCGTGAGCCGACGGTTTCCGAAGGGAGGGTTGTCCGGATCGGGCTGCCACTCCCAGCAGACCTGTCCGCCGGACTTGCGTATGACGTACTTGTATTCGATCTCACTGCCCGGCTTCCCCGGCAGCGTGAACACACCCTTGTAAACGCCATCCCCGTCACCGTCCGTCAGCTCGAAGCGATCCCCCTCCCAGTTTTCAAAACTGCCGCGCAGAACCACGCGGTCACCGTCCGCGGGAACAAACAGCTCCCGGTCAAGCGCATCCTCCATGTTGACGCGAAAACAGATGTCCGACTGCGCCCGTCCCACCGCCGACACACTCAGGAGCAGAAGCGTAAAAGTGATCCACCGCATGGCCGTACCTCCGGTTGCTCAGTTCGCGCGGACAGCGTTGCTGATACCGCAGTAATCCTGGAATAGACAGGATAAAAGATAGCAGTATCCGGGAAGGAGTCAAGCGCTCACGGTGAGCATTCCGGAGATCGCTCACTTTCGCTGCAGCAGCAGCCGGCGCGTGATCTCCGTTCGCGGACCAATGCGCACGCGTAGCAGATAGACTCCGGGCGGCACTTCGGGGAAATCAAGTGTTTCCCGCACGGCATGTGTCGGCGGATATTCTCTCTGATGGACGTCACGGCCGAGCATGTTACTGACATGCAGCCCGACCGCCATGGGACGGTCCAGCGTGAGCGCCAGCGTGAATCGTCCGTTCGAGGGATTGGGATACACGTCAAAGCCGCGCACGAACACGGGCAGCTCGTCGACGGGCAGGACGGTGACGTCGAAGGGATCCGACATCGCGGTGCAGCCGTTGCTGTCGCTCACTTGCACCGTGTACGTGCCCAGTCCGGGCAACGCCAGCCCCTGCTGCGTCGCACTTGCAAGCTGCTGTCCGTCGCGGTACCACTGCCACGCCGCCGCGTCGTTCGCATACAGCGAGTCACTGCTGCGCCGAATCGTCGCTGACGGAGCCGGCCATGTCGTGACCTGCACGGTATCGGAATATCCCACACAGCCATTGGTGTCGACCACTGACACATAGTAAATGCCCGGTGATTTCGCCACCTCGATGCGGCTGGTCGAGCCACGGTTCCAGGTGTAGGACACATAGCCGGTCGGCGCTTCAAGCAGCAGCGAATCATCCGGACACATCGGATTGCTGCCCGTCACATTGAGCAGCGGCCGCGGCTCGGGGAGAACAGTCACGCGCAGCGTGTCGGACACCCCGGTTCGTCCGATCGAATCGGTGACAGAACAGAAATATATACCACTGCGGTCGACCTGCAGCAAGCGCGTCTGTTCACCGGTGTTCCAGCGATACCGCATCCATCCCCCGCCCGCATCCAGCGTCACCGTGCGACCGGCGCAGAATTGCAGTGGACCGCCGGCGCTCAGATCGAAATCGAACGACTGGCCGGCCGAGGGGATGAGCACTTCACCGCTGCAGTAGAGACTGTCGAAATCCTCGGTATCAATAATGAAATCGACGGTGTACTGCCGTGTCGCCGTGTCCAGTGGATGCAGCAGCATCCAGTACACCGACGTTGACTGCCCCGGATCGATTCTGCTCGGGAGAAACAGATGCGACGCACTGGAACCCGATGTCAGCACCAGATCCGGCGGGATATCGATGATTCCATTGGACAGCGCCGCCTGTCGCCCACCGGTATTCCGGACGATCAAATTCACCGGGAAGGGCATGGGGGAATAGGTGTCACCAACGGGATCGTAGAAGATCTGCGGAGCGCTGACATCGCACTGCAGTACAGGACCAAACTCTACCTGCACGGCGCAGTCGATCGTATCGTGATTGTCGAACATGCCGAACACCGTGAAGCGCGCGACGCGATTCTGCTCCGCCCTGACCGCGGCGAACTGCCATGTTGCCGTGGTGAATTCATTCGGCGGCACGTCGACGGGATTCCCGGCCTGCGTCTCCAACTGCGGTGAGATCAGGCGCACGACCGAAGTGTCGTAGGTGATATGGAAACGGCTGTTGAGGGCAAACGCCGAGCCGACGTTGAAGCTCCGCATGGTAATGGTGAACGGATCAGGGAGGAAGGTGTCCGTCTCAGGCTGCCATGTGAGTTCGCTCGGGAAATCGAGGTCACATTGCATGATGGGACTCTCATTCACGGGATAGACGCACAGCTCGCCGTCTTCAATCTGCGGGAGGAAACACCCGGCCTCGAACTGCACGTCCTCGGCGGACAGCGTGCAGCAGGTGGTATCCTGTACGTCCGGGATGCGGAATTTCAGGTCGAGGAGATGCCCGGGGCCCTGTACAACCGCCCGGCCGGATGTCTGCACTCGAAAACCGCCCGGCACGGGGATGATGTCCGCTGTGACGCCGGCGCTGTCGAGAAGCGAACCCTGCGGCACGCGCACATACTGCAGCACGCCGCATGCGCTGTCCGACGGGATCGTGAACGAAAGCGAATGGAAGACGGCAGCGGGATTGACCGGCGTGACAAGATGCAGCGGCACCCAGGCATCCTCCTGTTCCCGCGTGGTGACCTTGCCGAGGCGCATCACCAGCGGGGAATATGGCATGCTGTCCAGCGGCGCACGGTATGCTTTTGTCTTCACGTCCGTCCCACCGCAGAAATCATCGACCTGCAGTTCGACGGTGCGGAGACCACCGTCCGCACAGTCACGCTCATAGGTGATCACACACTCCTGGAATGACTGGAAAATGATTGTTGCTATGTCCTTGTAAATCGCTGGCAGCTGTCCCGCGTTCGGGGTCTGGTAATACCGGCCGCCGGTCAGCAGCGCGATCATTTCCAGTTCCGTCGCGTTGATCGATGATCCGAGCCCGATGGTAAACACGCGAATGCGGTTGCGGTTCGCAAGCGAAATGATTTCCGCCGGTGTCCGCGTCGAGGAGGCGTCACCACCGTCCGTCAGCACGATGACCATCCGGCACTGATTGATCCCGTTGTTGATCAGCTCGATGATACCCGCATAGATTCCATCCCAGACCGCGGTACCTCCGCTTGCAGGCAGTGCGTCCACGGCACTGTAAAGCAGCGGTTTGAGCGATGTCATCTGCTGTTTGATGGTGACGACGGAAGAAAACCAGATGACAGCCGCCTCGTCGTACACGCCATCCATCTGATCGACGAACGCCCGCCCCGCGGCCTTGGCGCCGGCATTGCCGCTGCCGCCCATCGATCCCGAAGCATCGAAGACCAGCGCGGTGGAAATCGCGCAGCGCACAGTCGGATCCGGACACCACAGCGTGAAATCCGTGACCTCGATTCCGTTCTCATAAATCCTGAAATACTTTTTCGTCATGTTGTAGGCGGGATTCCCGTTGCAGCCGACCCCAAAATACAGCTCGACCGTCGGCCAGTTGACCGTGACGCGCTTGAAATTCAGGTTCGGCTGGGCATTCGCGACAGACGCCATGACAGACAATCCGATGACGACCCACATCACCGCAACCCACTGTGTCCTTCCCGTACGCATGGATGTATCCTCCACAGACGAAATATGATCATTCTATTTTATTGGCTCCTTCATGGTTCACCCGTCACTCTCCATTCTTCACTGCGTAGTCCTCACGGGAATCCCCCGCGTCATCACCCCGCCGCTGCTCAGCGCGATGTGCAGCAGATAGTATCCCGATGCGCCGCGCGGGAGGTGTACATCCCTGCGCACATGCGCAGACGCCTGGAAATCCTCCCGGAACACGGTGCGACCCAGTACATCGAACACACGGATGCGTCCCGCCGAGGAATGACGCAGACGAAGATCAATGCGGAACATGCCGTCGTTGGGATTCGGGTACACGAAAAGCGACTGCACGGATGCGGGCAGATCCGCGGCATGGAGCACTGCGGCATCAAATGGATCCGAAAATGTCGTGCAGCCGTTGCTGTCGGTGAGGAGCACGGTGTACGTGCCGGTTTCCGCAAGCGTGAGAAACGTCTTCGTCTCATCCGTCAGCGGCTGTCCGTTTCGATACCACTGCAGCGTGCCTTCCGCCTGCGCATGCAGCACATCCCCGCTGCGCGTAATCACGGGCTTCGCGGGCGGAGGCAGAACCTGCACCGCAAGGGTATCAGACCTGCCCTCACATCCCCCGGCATCCGTCACATCCACCCAGTACTGCCCCGCCGTCGTCACCGCGATGCGAGGGGACCGCGCCCCGGTACTCCAGCGATAGTCGGCAAACCCCGTGCCGGCTTCCAGCGTGACCGTATCACCCGCACACATCGGCAGCGCTCCCTCGGCGCGGAGCCGTGGATGCGGGTGGGGAGTCACTGTCACATGCACGGTGTCGGAATAGCCGGTACGGACACCGAGCTGCACGACGCAAAAATACGATCCCTCCTCCCGCACGACGATGCGGCGCGTCGTGTCGCCCGTGTTCCAGTGGTAGGAACGACGTCCGCTGCTCGCATCAAGCACGAGCGAATCTCCCGCACACAGCGCGGCGTCGCCGTGCAGGATCAGGGAAAAGTTGAATGAAGATGTATCCACGCCGGGAAACGTGGCATCAGCGGAACAGGAGGATGCCGCGGTGCTCGAGGACTGCGTAATCACCTGCACCGTCCGTGTGACCGTCCGCTGCATGAGAGGATGCACGACGAGCCATTCGACGTTCGCGGACTGCCCGGGTTTCAGCGTGGGAGGAATCAGCGATTTCTGATAACGGTCGGGCGCATCCACGCCCGCGAGCGCGAGACTGTCGTCCAGCACAATACCGGCAACGACGTTCACCGCATCACGCGCCCCGACGTTCCGAACCACGGCGCGCACCGGGAACGGCATCGGTGAGAGCCGGCCGTGCGACGGATCCACGCGGAGCTGCGGGATGGAGAGATCGCACTCGAGGATGGCATCCGCGCGCGGGATGACGATGGACGTACTGCACGTCACCGGAGGATGGTTGTCGAACAGCGCCGTGACCGATACCATCGTGCTGTCATCCGTGTACCGACGCGGTGTCGTGAGATCCCATGCCACCGCCGCGTGACTGCCCGGGATGATATCGGCATAGGAGTACACGATTGTATCCGACGGCGGACGCACGCGCTGCAGCTTTGTATCGTCGTATGTCAGTACGAAGTGCGCATTTCTCGCCATGACATTTCCGTAGTTCGGAAAGCGGGCCATCACGGAAAACGGATTGAGTGCGTAGTCCCTGCTGTTGCTGTCCCACTCCAGGCGTCCCGGACCGTACATCTCGCAGCTCACCAGCGGGATGGGACCGGGAGGATAGATGCCGACCTCCCCCGGTGCGACCTCGGGCGCGAGACAGCCCGTTGTGAATTCCCAGTCGGTGATGTGCACGGGCAGGAAAAGCGTATCCTGAATCTGCGCCGCTTCGATGGTCAGATCCAGCAGGGGACCGACACCGCCGAACAGCTTCTTCCCACTCACCCAGACACGGTCATTCCATATGTTCACGGTCATTCCGTCCAGCAGGGAGCCCGCGGAATGCTCGACGCGCTTGAGTTGAAGGTATGTACTGTCGCACTGCACACGGAACGAGAAACCGGTGAGCAGCAGACTGTCAACCAGCCCGTCGAGATACAGCGGCAGCGTCACTTCGTTCCCGCCGAAAGCCAGTGCACTGCCGAGCTGCATCGAGGCGGCGATCGGCTCGCCCGGCACCGAAGACTGGAACGACTGATTGATATCGGCACAGGCCTGCGCAAGTTCAAGATGGACCCTGTGCGTTTGCCCGTCGTTACATGTGTACCGTCTCCACGAAAGAATGTAGTCGCCGTATCCGCTTCGCATCGCGCGGAATAATTCCACCGCGGCATCCACGAGTTCGGAAGGATCAGCGGCCGTGCGTGCGAGTCCGCCCGTCGCCTCTGCGAGCGCGGAAAGCGCACTGTCGCCTGAGGACAGCCGCAGGACATTCACGTGAACACCCCGCTGGCGCGCGGAATCGATGATATCCTGCATGCCAAGCGACGAAGCTGCGTCGGGACGGCTTGAAAGCACGACAAGGGAACGATAGCGGGAAACCATCGTATCCGTGAACAGCTGCAGTGCTTCCGCGCAGGCGTCCCACGGCTCCGCGCCGGAGCGCGTTGGCATGAGGTCAACGGCGTTGCGCAGCAGGTCCGTTTCCGTGGTCCACTCCTGCGCGAGATCCATCCTGCTGCCGAACCACCCCACTGCAGCCCGGTCCGAAATGCCGTCCATCAATCCCACAAACGCCTTTCCCGCATCAATGCATGCCGCCCGCTTTTCCGATGTCATCGCACCGTTCGCGTCAATAAGCAGCACCGCCGACACCACCTCAGCACCGCTGTCAGGCGCGTGGAGGTTGAACGCCGTAATGGGATACCCGTCCTCGGTCAGCATGATGTCCCGCGGGAGCACCCGCGGAATGCGTCGCCAGTCATCGGACATCCGGAAGGCGGCCTTCGCGATGGTCGAATCCGTGGTGAGATGCGTAAGCCGCAACGACGAAGAAGCGCGGGTATGAACGATGGGAGTGAAACAGCCGGTGGCGAACGAGGCACTCTCCACATGGACTGGACAGCAGATCGCTCCCGGCGATGCGGCCGTGTGAAAGGTGAATTTCAGCAGCGGGCCGCTGTCCCGAAGCTGACTCCGCGCCGACGTAGAAATGGCCATGCGCCCCTGCCCGTGGGAAGTGATCTGCATCGGTGTTCCCGCGAGGGCGCTGCCCGGCTGAACGCCCCTGAACTCCGCACAGGCTGGATTGTAGCGCAGGACGAGACTGAGCGGCGGAAGCATGGTGCCGGTATCGAGCGGTGTCACGAGGCGCAGCTCCACATCGATGTCACTGTTGCCCATTCCTTCCACATTGCTGATTTCCATGTGGAGGTCAACGAATGTGCTGGAATCGAGTGGTGCGTAGTACTGCTGCATCCCTTCGATAGAACTGCCGCAGAAATTCGACAGCCGCAGCTGAACGGTCCGTCGGTTTCCGTCGGGACATTCCAGCGGATACGTGATACTGCATTCACGGAAATCATCAGTAATGAACGACGTGATGTCCCGGTACAACGCCGGCAGATCGAGCGGATCAGCGACGTTGTGCGCCTGTCCGCCCGTGCGTCGAACGAGGCCTCCGAGCGACCCATGATATCCCTGCGATCCAAGACCGACACCGATGATGTGAATCCGGTGCAGGCGCGCCAGCTGTTCGATCTCGAAGATAGACGCGTTGGAACCCGTATCCCCGCCGTCCGTGAGCACGACGACGGCGCGTGTGTCGTTCGAGCCTGACTGTATCAGCGTCGTGACAGCCTGATAAATACCTTCATAAAGATGCCGTGTGCTCGCGACCGAGGTCGGCAGTCCGTTCATCGCGTTCATGAGATCCGCTTTCGACGTGGTCATCGGCTGCAGCAGCGTGACACCCTGCGCGAACCACAGCACGGCTGCCTCGTCCGTGACGCCGTCCATCTCCTCGACGAACGCCCGGCCGGCATTCTTTGCATTCGTGAGCCTGCTCGCCGTCATCGTCGAGGATGCGTCGAAGACCAGGGCCACCGACATCGGATACCGGACACTGCTGTCGGGACAGCTGAGCGTGAAGTCCGGCACATCGACATCATTTTCCTCGATGCGAATATCCTGCTCCGTCAGTCCGTACACCGGGGTGCTGTCGCAGCCGGCCGAGAAAAACAGCTCGATCTCGGAGCCGACTACATCAATGCGACTGAAATCAAGTGTCGGCTGTGCCGCCGCCGGCATTGCTCCCGCGAGCAGGAAGACCGGCAGCAGCAGTATGGCGAAACGGTTCGTGCGTCCACGTCGCGCGGACATGACGGACACCTCAATCCATGTTTACAGTTACGATCCGCGTCAGTGCGTCGCCGCTGCCCAGCGCGATGCGCAGCAGATAATGCCCTGAAGCGGCATCCGGCAGATCCACCCACTCCCGCAGCGACGACACCTGCGTCCGGCGGATACGGCGAATCTCTCGTCCGAGCATATCGGTGATTGTCATCGTCACTGCCGTCGATTCTGCAAATGTCATGGCAACGGTGAACTGACCCTTCGATGGATTGGGATACAGGTCGAAGCTCCGCACCGCCGCCGGAAGGTCATCCGTACCGAGGACGGTAATGTCAATCGGATCCGACATCGCCGTGCAGCCGTTGCTGTCCGTCACGAGCACGGTGTACGTTCCCGTCTGCGTCATTGCGAGGAACTGGTTCGTTTCTCCCGCAAGCGGGGCTCCATCGCGGTACCACTGCCATCGGGGAGCCATGCTCGCCAGCAGCAGGTCGCCGCTGCGCGTCACCGTAGGTGTCGCAGGAGCGGGATACGTGGTCACGACGATCGTGTCGGAAATACCGGCACAGCCATTACTGTCCACCACAGTGCACCAGTATTCTCCGGCAGATGTCGCCGTCTCGATGCGCGTCGAACCGCCGCTGTTCCAGACATAACTGACATAGCCGATCGGTGCCTCGAGCACCACGGTATCCCCTTCGCACATCGGGATGCTGCCGACCGCAGTCAGCACGGGCTGCGGCAGTGGCGACACCGTGACGGTCACCGTGTCGGAAACACCCTGCGCGCCTGTGGAATCCGTGACGAGACAGTAATAATCACCGGAAGTCCCGACGGTAATCCGCCGCGTACGCTCGCCGGTGTTCCACCAGTACGTGTCATAACCCGCTCCCGCATCGAGTATCACATCCGCGCCGGCACAGATGCGAAGCGGACCGCTGGCCACGATCGGAAAGCTGAATTCCGGTTTCGCGGCCGGAATGCGCAGCTCCGCCTCACAGAGGATGCTGTCTGCAGAGGGGGATTTCACCCGGACGCTGACCGTATATGTCCGTGCGGAGTCGATCATTGCATGTTCCATGTTCCAGTTCACCGCGGCTGTCTCCTGCGGATCGAGCTGATCCGGGCGCACGGGAATGGAAAGCGGGTATCCCGGCGTCAGCCGGAGATCAGGATCGAAGGATATCGTCGCCACCGGACGCTCCGCCCCGAGACCTCCCGTATTCCTCACCGCAACCTCGACTGGGAACGGCATCGGCGTGTACTGTCCGCCGGCGACATCGTACCGGATCGCGGGAATGGTCAGATTACATTCGAGGATGGGACCAAAGGAAATGGTCTCCGCACAGGTGACTGAATCGTGATTGTCGAAATACGCTTTGATGGAGATCGCCGTATTGATGTTGGCCGGTTTTTTCTTCGCGCGGAACGACCATGACACAGACGATTCCTGTCCAGGGGGAAGGTCAACCGGATTGCCCGGCTGCGTGTCCGACGTCGGGCTCACTAGTGAGACCATCGATGGATCGTAGAACACGCGGAATCGCGTGTTGACCGCGCCGATGCTGCCGTTGTTCCTGATGTGCATCGTCACATCAAACGGATCGGGGGAGAAACTCTGCGAAGGCACATCCCAGTCGAGAACGGCAGGGGAATCCATCCTGCACATGACGAGCGGAATGGAGGTTCCCGGAATCACGCAGATTTCACCGGCCTCGATGTCAGCCAGGAAGCAGCCTTCCTCGAACTGGACATCCTCGATCGTGATATCACAGCAGGTGGTATCCTGCACCGGCGCCGTGAGGAAAGTCAGCTCCATCATGCGCCCACTGCCGCTGATCTGTTTTTCCGCCTGCGTCTGCACACGCATTCCTCCGGAGACGGGGGTAACCGTCACCGGGACGCCATCGAGCAACGAACCGGGCGGGACGGCAATTCCCTGCAGCAGCGCACAGCTCGAATCAGCCGGAACCAGGAAGGAAAACCGCGGCAGCGTCTCCCCTGCCAGCGAGGACGTCAGATCCAGTGACAGCGTGACCTGCTGTCCCGGCAGCGATACCGTCTTCTCGAGCCCCATCCCGAGCGTGGTGAACGTCGTGGAATCGAGCGGTGCGCGGTATGTTTTCGTCTTGATATCCGTTCCCCCGCAGAAATTCTCGAGTGCCAGCTCCACGCTGCGCATACTTCCGTCGGCACACTCACGCTCGTATGTAATGCGGCATTCCTGGTTGCACTGTGAAATGATCGTGTAAATGTCCTGGTAGATCGCTGCCAGCTGTCCCGCATTGGGCGTCTGATAATACCTCCCGCCGGTCAGCAGCGCAATCATCTCGAGTTCGGTGGCGTTGATGGAAGATCCGAGCGCGACCGTGAACACCTTGATTTGGTTGCGATTCGCCAGCGAGATGATTTCGGCCGGTGTGTGCGTCGACGAGTTGTCATTCCCGTCGGTCATCACGATCACCGCGCGACAGGGATTGAGTCCGTTGTTGACCAGTTCGATGACACCGGCATACGTCCCGTCCCACACCGCCGTTCCACCCGATGCCGGCAGTGCGTCGATGGCGCTGTACAGCAGCGGCTTGAGCGACGTCATCTGCTGCATGGTGACCACCTGCGTATTGAACCAGATAACGGCCGCCTCGTCGGTCTGGCCGTCCATCCTGTCGACGAATGCGCGTCCACCCGCCTTCGCCCCGGCGTTGCCTGATCCCATCATCGAACCGGATGCATCGAACACCAGCGCGGCGGAAATGGGGTACGTCGTGTTGGGACCCGGACACCACAGCGTGAAATCATTCACCGCTACGCCGTCCTCTTCGATGCGGAAATCGCTCTTTGTCATATTGTACGCTGGCGACCCGTTGCAGCCGACCGCGAAGTACAGCTCGATCGTCGGCCAGTTGACCACGACGCGCTTGAAGTTCATATTGGGCTGGGCCTGCGCGGGCATGACGGCGAGCAGCAGAAGCAGCGCCGTCGCAAACGGCAGTGCGTGATACAGCATACGGCGAACGCACCCGCTGCGAGAGACGGAATAATTCATGGAATACCCCCGGAACTTGCGTGAAAAGAAGAAATCAGCGATCTATTACGTCAAGCGTCACGTGCGAATCGAACAGCGGATGGTTGGGCTGCGCATAATAAAACACATCAATGTGCCGAATGTTACATTCTTCCATACCGGAAGTCAAGCGCTTCCAACAGCTTAGGCAAACAGTGCAAAAGAATGCCCCATGAGTGAAAAAATCTGTCCTCCCGGGCTTCGCTGCGGTCTTCGAATGCCCTCGATCCTGCTCCTGATCGGGCTTCTGCTCCTGATCGGTCTTCCCCGCGCGCACTCCCGCACCCTGAATGTCGGACCGGATCGCCAGTACACCCTCCCCAGCCAGGCGGCGTCCGCGGCGATGGACGGTGACACCATCCTGATCGACGCCGGGGAGTATGCCGACGCCACCCGGTGGCAGGCGAACAACCTGCTCATACGCGGTGTGGGGGGATACGCGCACGTGCGTGACCGCACGTACGGACGCAAGGCCATCTGGGTGATCCAGGGAAACAATACGACGGTGGAGTGGATCGAATTCTCCGGGGCTCGCGTGCCGGACAATAACGGCGCCGGCATCCGGCAGGAAGGTACGAATCTCACCCTGCGTCACTGTTATTTCCATCACAATGAAATGGGCATCCTCACGAACAATGATCCCGCCAGCCATATCGTCATCGAATACTGCCATTTCGCCAGCAACGGCTACGGTGACGGTTATTCCCACAATATGTACATCAATCACGTGGGGAGATTCACACTGCGGTACAGTTACAGCCACGATGCGGTGATCGGACACAATGTGAAAAGCCGCGCGCATGAGAATTTCATTCTGTACAACCGCCTCGACCAGGCCGACGGCGGAAACACCAGCCGGGAGATCGATCTGCCCAATGGCGGACTCGCCGTCATCGTCGGCAATATCCTCGATCACGGACCGAACACCGACAATTCCAATCTCATCGGTTTCGGGATGGAAGGATTCAGCAATCCCCGCGCCACCATCGTCGTTGCGAACAATACGTTCCTGACCGCGCGCGGCGCGGGAGGATTCGTGACGCTGCCGCAGTCCGGCACCGACACCGTGCGCATCATCAACAATATCTTCGCCGGACGCGCGACCATGCTCACCGGATCCGCCGCCGTGATCGACACCGCCGCCAATCTTATCGTGCGCGACATCGCCGAAGCCGGCTTTCGCGACCGCGCATCCCGTGATTATCATCTCACTCCCTTTTCACCCGCCATCGACGCCGGCGCGGATCCCGGCGCGATCGACGAATTCAGCCTGCAGCCGGCGCATGAATACGTGCATCCCGCCGGCAGCCGTCCCCGCATCGATGCGCCGCCACTCGATCTCGGGGCATATGAATATGAATCCGCGACCGGCACGCACAGCCCGCCGTCCGTCCCTTCTGCATTAATGATGGAACACATCTATCCGCAGCCCGCGCGGAAGGACATATTCATCCAGTTTGCGCTCAGAGAGTCTACGGAGCTTCACATCAGCCTTCATTCCCTCGACGGCCGGCGGCTGCTCACGCTCCCGCCGACCCACTACTCCACAGGACGCCACACACGACGCATTGCCCTCCCCGCACTCCCGCCCGGCGTCTACCTCTTCTTCCTTCATGCAGACGGCGTGATCCGCACGCATCGCATGCTGTACATGCGATAATATGGGTGCACCTGCCTATTGCGTTTCCGGTCCCGTTCTCTTATACTCCTCACGTAGTCACATCCTGCTGTACGCTTGCTGTTCTCGCTCGGCACACATCTGCGCCGGCGCGTGATCGTTGGTATCCGGACGAGTCATCAATTCTTCTTCCAGATACAAATGGAGTCCGCCATGCGGTTGTGTCATCTATTCCCTCTCATGCTCATACTCTCTTGCGCTGCGATATCGCTGAATGCACAGTCGTATTACGCTATCGAACTGGATGGCGTGGATGATCGTCTGGAAATCGCTTCATCCGAACGATACTACGCATCTCCCGCCTTCACCTGGGAACTCTGGTTTAATGGAGCAAATCTTCCGACCTCCGCATCAGCTTCTCCGCAAGCGCTGATCAGAATTGTGGATGCAGCATGGAGAGAGGATTATGTCTTGGGCTGGGGCTGTATTATTTGCACGAAGCCCAACAATGAACTTTCGTTTCAGGCCGACGGTCTGGGATCAGGTGCCGAAGACGGTGATCCCATCAGCTATATTCCGGATGGAGGCTGGAAAAACGGGACCTGGTATCATGTGGCTGCTGTGCGCAACTATCAGGCGGATTCCATCAAACTCTATCTTGATGGAGAACTTGTCGCGGAGAAAAAGCTGATCAGGGATCCCATTCCACGAGCCATGTGCTCGACGATCGATATCGGAGCATGTTTCTGGGACTGCGGTGGCCACAATTCCTTCTTCCATGGCATGATTGCCGATGTTCGACTGTGGAATACTGCCAGGACACCGCATGAAATCCAAACCAACATGTACACTGCGTTCTCGGGCAGTGAACCTGGACTCGAAGCTCTGTGGCGAATGAGCGAAGGAAGCGGCTCAATCGTGCATGACGCAACAAGCTACGCAAACGATGCGATGCTGATCGATGGCGCGTCGTGGGTTGAGAGTAATATCATCCCCCCCTATCCCCCCGTACCGCCCTCCGGGCTGTCAGCCACGGCCATATCCCCCACCAAGGTGCAGCTTACCTGGTCCGATAACTCGATGAATGAAACACGTTTCATCGCTGAAGCCCGGCTCCCGGGCGGCAGCTGGATCCGGGTGGATTCCAGCCTGGCGAATACGCACGGGATGATCGTTCATAATCTCCAGCCCCTGACAGAGTATGAATTCCGCGTTCGGGCCGTGAATCCGTACTTCGCATCGGACTACTCCAACACCGCCTCCGCGACGACGCCGGAGTTTGTGGGACCGAGCGATCTGGTGGCCACCGCATTCTCACATGCCGCTGTGATACTGGAATGGAAGGACAATTCCCCCTACGAAACGGCGCAGATCGTCGAGAAAAAGGGCAGCACGCAGGCGTGGCAGGTATGCGATACCGTGGGACGCGACCAGACACAGCACTATGTCGTCGGACTTGAATCCTCCACGACATATACCTTCCGCATCCGTGCGCTTGAGGGCACTGTCGCCTCTCCCCCGTCCAATGAAGCGTCCGCAACGACACTGCTCTTCCTCGAAGCGCCCGAGAACCTGGCCGCGACCGTGCTGAGCTGCACGGAGGTGCGCCTGCAGTGGACCGACCACAGTGCTGAGGAATCCGGTTTCGAAATCGAACAGCGCATCGATCAGGAGGACTGGTCCCTCGTGCACACGACCGGTCGCGACGAAACCGTCCTTACGCTGGATCAGCTCACGCCGCGAACCACCTACCGCTTCCGCGTCCGCGCCGTCGGCGACAACGCCGCCTCTACCTGGTCCAACGAGGCGGAAGCATTTACACTCGTACCGCCTGCAACGCCCGGTGACTTCGCCGCGGATGCCATCGCGCATCATACGGTGCGGCTGACCTGGTCGCGCGCATCCGAGGATGAAGAGCGCTTTGACATCGAGCGCCATGAGGCGGGCACGGACTGGATGCTGGCGCACACCGTCGCGGCCGGAAAGGAAACGATCGACGATGAGGAACGCAGCGCTTCGACCACGTACTGGTACCGCATCCGGGCGGTGAATGCAGCGGGACCGTCGGACTGGTCCGACGCCGTCGAGGTCACCACCCCCGCCCTGCCCGTCCCTGACACGCCCTTCGGCGTCATGGCCAGGGCCACGGGGCCGACCAGCATCGTCGTCACATGGATCATGCCCTATCCCTCCTGTGAACAGGCGTTCGAACTCGAGGAGTCACTGACGGGCGATGAAAACGATTTCACCGCCGTCACGCCGGCACCGGAGGGCGGCGATCGTTCATACACGCGCGGGGGACTGCAGCCCGCGACGACGTATTACTATCGTCTCCGCGCGGTCAACAGCTCGGGCGCCTCCGCTTACTCCGACACGGCCAGCGCCACAACGCTGAAAAAAGACGCACGCCTGCCCGCACCGCCGTTCGACGTGCGCGCCTCCGCCCTGAGCGACAGTAAAATTCGCATCAGCTGGTCCATGCCCGATCCGACACTGGCGGAGGGATTCACGCTCGAGCGTTCCCTCAGCGGACGCGAGGATGATTTCACCGAACTGGCCGGCGGCCTCGCGAAGGAACTCCGCACATACGTCGACAGCATGCTCCTCGCGGAAACCACGTACTACTACCGCCTCCAGGCATTCAACGTCCACGGCACATCCGAGTATTCCGCCATCGTGCAGGCCACCACCGCAAAGGAGCCCCTCTCGCCGGAACTGGTTGCCGCCATGGATGCCAAGGAAACGCTCATTCCCGCTCTCGAACGCATATTCCCGGTTCGTGACGCCACGCTCGACACGCTGCGCTCCATGCTGGGCTCCTACGCGATGGGATATGACGAATCCGCCGCCCGGAACCTTCTCGCCGACTGGCGCGACGATCAGCCGACCGGCGTCGCCTCGTCGGTGGATGCCATGCAGCGCTTCACGCTCGTCGAACAGCTGATGGCCGATGCGCTCGGCAGCTCGGACGTCGATCCCCCCATCCCCGGCGCGATGGCCGTCGCACAGCAGACCATGCTGTCTTCCGCCCTGAGCGTCAAGAATTTCCTCGCCATGGGGATCGCGTGGGAAAACGAGCGCGTCCTCCTCGACGAGGATGAACAGCGGTTGCTCGACATGACCATGGGCGATCTGAGCACGGCAATGTTCGACGCATCCGCCACACTGCTCTCCCTGCTCTGGCAGCGCAGACCGGGACTCTCCTCCTGCCTTGCCTCCATGCACCGTTCGGGCGGCGCCGTGGAAGCCAGTGCGCCGGAGCTGCTCAACACCCTGTCCGATTACTACGGGGAGCGCTTCCTCGCGGACCATTACTTGCCGATCACACAGCTGCTCATCGAGGAATTCGCGGGTGAAGCGCGCAATCGCAGACACAGCGGGACATCCGCCGCCGCACAGGACGTCTACCTGGCCATGCTGGATTCACTGCGAGAGTCCAGCACGAACATGCAAAACGACTTCACGTCGTATCAGCCCATCTGCCAGGCGCTCGACCGCGCGTACTCCATCCATACGACCGAGACTCCGCAGCTCTCCGCGTTCATGCGGAAAATGACGGTCCTGAAACCGGATATCTTTGAGGCCACCTGGAGTGCCGTCCGCGACATGCTGATCCCGATCCATTCGGCAGTATACCTTGCCTTCCAGAGCGGCGTCGGAACGGTGCGACCCCTGCAGCCGCTGCTCCTCACCGGGGCACGGGCCGTCTTCGATCCGTCGCTGTCGCTCGCGCGCGCAGAACAGTCACCGCTGTTCAAATCCCCCCGCAGGATGGTGAAGGCCGCTGTCCCCGACGGGGAATTCGAGGATGACTGGGACATGCTGTATGCCATGCGGGAAAAAATCCTCGCGCAGGATGTCGACTATGTGCGCACGGAATTCGAAAACCTGCGCCGTCAGGGCAAGGAGACCATCACGCTTCTCGACTTCTGGCAGCGCCGCATCCACGGCGTTCCGGTCTGGATCATCGCGATGGATGAGCCGACCGGAAATGATTATTACCGCGTGATCGCCGGCCTGCATCGCGCCAAGGCGCGCCGCGGCGTGCTGTCGGTCTCACTGGCCGACTACATGCTCGATCCGCAGGAATACAAGATCGAGCCCCTCGTCGCGGAAATCGACTCCATCATCGGCTGGATGTTCAAGGCGAAAGATGACGCGGAACTGAAATTCTACGAGATTTTCATGGAGGGATGGATTCAGCTTCCCCTGCTCATCGTCAACAATCCCGCGCTGGAGGGACGACCCGCGGAGGGACCGAAACGCTACGAACTGAGCCTGCGCCTGCGCAATTACGGTCCCATGATGGCTCCCCCGACTTCCGTGCACGTCGACATCATCGAAGGCGATGCATCCTTCACCGCTCCTGCGGATGAGAGCATCGACCAGCTCCCCAGCGAGGACGTCCATGTCTTCCTCTTCGATGTCGACATCGAACCCGGTGAGGAATACCTGACCATCGCAACCACGGTGAACGCGGAGAACAATGAATGCTTCACCCGCTTCCACACCATCCCCGTCCCCGATATCACCACGCGGACCGAACCCGTGGCAGCACCGGATGAGATCACGCTCCTCGGCAATCATCCGAATCCCTTCCACGCCGACACGGACATCCGCTTCGCGCTCGATCGTCCGGCCGCGGTGACGCTGACCGTCACCGACATGCTCGGACGCGAAGTACGGCGGCTGCGGAATGACGCGATGCTCGGGGCCGGACGCCACAGTGTGCACTTCGATGCGGGCGCGCTCCCGCCGGGCTTGTACCTCTGCCGCCTCCGTGCAAACGGCATCACACGCACGCACCGTATGCTGCTTCTGCGGTAAGGCTCCGGGAGGAGAGAGGGCTCGTTTCGCAGGGAGAATGATTCTGGACAATCCGGGATGAATTGTGTATTATCCGGTCGCGATGTGTGTCCGTCGCAGACACGGATATCTTTCGCCATACAATCACCCAGCAAGTATTTCGGAGGACGGGATGGAACACGTCCGCACTGCTTTCAGCGCCGCACTGCTGCTGCTTCTTTTCACATGCTCGCAGCTTATGGGGCAGGATTGGGAGCAGCTGCCGGGTCCGACCGGCGGCGAGATCACGGCACTGCTGAAGACGCCCGCAGGGGCCCTGCTCGCCTGGCAGATCGGCGGCGGCATCTACCGGTCGCAGGACAGCACGCGCAGCTGGACGCGCGTGCTCAACCATACGAATCACCGGCCGACCGACCCGTTGACTATCGATCCGCAGGGGCGCATTTACTGCAGTTCGACCGACGGCCTCGTGCGCTCCGATGACGACGGCCGCACCTGGATCTCACTGACCAATCCGGGCACCCATGTGCTCGGCATCACACCGCGCGGCACGCTGCTCGCCGCCGGCTACCGCAGCATCCTGCGCTCCACCGACGGCGGGATGCGGTGGGATTCCTCCGCCTACGCACCGACGCGCTATGGCTCCTATGCCGTCGGCATCGGCGTAACCGACGACAGCACCTGCTTCGCCGCCTTCGAGCGCGACAGTCTCGTCCGCTCCATCGACGACGGAGCCACTTGGGAACTCGCATACCTGCCGCCGGGCTGCGGTGAACTCGTATACATGACCATCATCGACGGGAGCGACATCCTCGTCAGCGCGGATTCGGGATGCTGGATATCACGTGACGGTGCCGTGAGCTGGGAAAAAGCAGACATTCCGGATGGCGGAACCGTGCTGCAGGCGCGGCACTCCGGCAGAAACATCATCCTCGCACGCACTGCCGATGCACTGCTCAAAAGCAGCGACGGGGTCGAATGGATACCGATCGACATCCCGGCAACCGCGGCCGTGACATCCGCGCTGGCGCTCGACGACCATGTCATGCTCTACGGAGACGGGTACGGCCTGTTCTACAGCACCGACGTCGGCAGGAGCTGGGAGCGGCGCACGACGAACATGTTCATCCCGCGGTGGTATCTGTCGCTGGATGAGCGTCCCGACGCACGCCTGGTGAGTCTGCCGTGGATTTCGTACGATCACGGGGAGCAGTGGGAACCGGCCCGGTGGGACAGCGGCCGCTTCAAGAATGGCAGTATCTGCCAGCGGAGCGACGGATCGATGGATTTTGTGGGGACCGATGAATTCGGACGCAGCGGACTCTGGCATGCAGACGGTCGCAACGCCGTCTGGTCCTGGATCGACACCATCCCCTTCCCGTTCTACAACATGACCATGACGGATATCCCTGGCGGCATAATCGCGATGAACAGCTCCGGGGATATCTGGGTGACGACCGATGCGGGTGCACGATGGGAATCACGAGGCACGCTCCCGCAGGATTCCACCGGGCTCCGCCTTCTGGACCTCCATGCCATGCATCCCCCGTATGACGACATCGTGCTCGCCGCCGTCGGCATCAAGGGTATCCTTCGAAGTTCGAACCAGGGAATGGACTGGGAGACCGTGCCGATCGAAGGCAGCGGTCCCGTCTGGGTAAAACGCATCATCGAGCTGCCGGACGGCTCGCTCATCGCGGCCTCCTGGTTCGATATCTTTCGATCGACCGATCAGGGACAGACATGGAAACTGGTACAAACCGCCGCGCTCCCGGCAAACATCGGGACTGTCCTTACCGATCGTCTGAGCAATCTCTACGAATACCGCCCCGAAGCCGGCGCCCCGGATGAGCTATGGATGTACACGTCCACCGACCGCGGGGATCACTGGCTGCCGGTTGACCTTCCGCCACCGCCCGTCCCCAAACAGGATATCACCGGCATCACCTTCGACGACATGTTCCGGCTCTGCATATCCACCGAGCTCGACGGCATCTACCGCCTCCGTACGCCCCTGCTCGACAGGCATCTCGCACCGGCTGCCGTCACCACCCTGCGCATCGACGCCATGTACCCGCAGCCGCTGCGCACATCGCAGCACCTGGTCGTGCGCTGCGACATTCCCGAAGCGGCAGCGCTGCACGTGTCCGTATTCGACATGACCGGCCGGGAGCGCTATTCCGCCGAACACGCAGCAACGACACCCGGCAGCCGGCACCTGCAAATCCCGCCACTGCAGCTTCCCGCGGGCGTCTATCAGCTTCGCCTGCAGACGGCAAACGCCGTCACCGCACGCGTGTTCAGCATCCTGCGGTGAGCGCAATGTCAAACATCACCCTGAACCTTTCGAATGGTGACGGCTCCCGCTTCGGTCATGCGTCGATAGGCTCAGTATACGCACAATCCAGTGACGGTCTCTGAAAAGAAGACCCATCCCCTATCGGTCGATGACAAGCAGCTTTGATGCGCCTTCACCCGCCGTGTGTATCTGCACCACATACACGCCCGGTCTGATACCGTGCAGATCGAAGTTGACGAAATGGTCCGTGCCCGACAGCGTCTCCTGCCTGCGCACTTCCCTGCCAAGCAGATCGCGGAGCAGCAGCAGCGCAGCATGCGAACCCTGCAGCCGCAGATGCACGGTGACCCTGTCATCGGCGGGATAGGGATACAGCTCGAACATGCGGACAGTCGAGGGAAGGACCTTCACGTCGAGCACATCGACGGTGAACGGATCCGATATGGCCGTGCAGCCGTTGCTGTCGGTGATCTGCACGGCGTATGTGCCGGGCTGCTTACAGAGATGCTTCCGCCACGTCGCGCTCGTGATCGGCTCTCCGTCGCGGAACCACTGCCAGCCGGCCGCCTCCGTGGTCACCAGCGAATCACCGCGCCGCTCGATCGGCGGTGTCGCGGGCGACGGCCAGACGGTCACCGTCACGGTATCACTGTATACGGTGCCGCCACCGGGATAATCCATCTCGCAGAAGTACCTGCCGCTGCTGCCGACGACAATGCCGGGTGTTCCTTCTCCGTTGGACCAGCGGTACGCGTTGAAGCCGGGACCTGCATACAGCGTCACCTCCCCTCCCTCGCAGAATGCGAGATCGCCGCCGGCGGCAATGCGCGGCGCGGCCAACGCGGGGACGCTCAGAACCGTCCCGCACATGACGGAATCCACATTTCTGCCGTATGTCCATACCTGCACCGAGTAATCCTCGGCAGTCGGGGCGGGTGGATACGCCAGCGTCCACTGCGCGAGCGCCTGCTGCAGTCCGGGGATCCTGGCGGGATACAGCGCCTTCGTGAAACGGTCCGCGTCATTCCCCGCCAGTGAGAGTCCGGCGGGCAGCACGATGCTCGCGAAAACGGAGTCCGACGGCATGGTGCCCTCATTGTTCACCTGCAGTGACACGGGCAGCGGCAGCGGACCCAGGCGCATCGTCGCGCTGTCGAGCACGACGTCCGGCATGGTCACCGTGCATCGCAGCGACGGCGGAATCCGCGGTGCATGAATACGCACCTGCGCGCCGTCGAAGCGCGGGATGCGGCATCCCGCTTCGAACACGCCGTCCACCGCCTCGACCATGCATGTGACAGCGGTGTCGGGATCGGCCAGCACGCGGAAGCGGAAATTCATCAGCGTTCCGCCACCGGATATGACCTTGCGGTCCGCGGTCGCGATGCGAACGCCGCCCGCGACGGGAACGCTGGAAACCGGCACGCCGTCGAGCGGCGATCCCGCCGGAATCGACACGTCGAGGAATTCCAGGCACTGCGCGTCATACTGCAGCGTGAATTCCAGCGGATGCATCAGCTGTTCGGGACCGAGAAGCGGAATCATCAGCGGCATGGTGAACACCGAATCCGACAGCACGTCTCCCCCGAGAAGATCAAAGAACATGTCGGTGAACGTCGTTGAGTCGAGCGGCGCACGGTAGGTCTTTGTCTTGACGTCCGATCCGCCGCAGAAATCATCCAGCCGCAACTCCACGGTACGGAGCGCGCCGTCCGCGCAGTCGCGCCAGTAGGTGATCACGCATTCGCTGCCGAACGGGTTCGCTGTGATTTCAGCATAAATGTCATGATACACACTCTGCTGCGGCTGTTGATAGTAGCGTCCGCCGGTCTGCTCCGCAATATTCGTGAGTACGACCGGATTGATGCTCGATCCGATGCCGATCGTGTAAATGGGGATGTGGTTGCGGTTCGCACGCGAGATGATCTCCTCTGGCGTGCGCGTCGACGAGCCGTCCTGTCCGTCGGTCATAACGATCACCGCGCGGCACTGGTTGATCCCGTTGCTGATCACTTCGAGCATTCCGGTATATATCGCATCGTACAGCGCCGTGCCGCCGGCGGTGGGCAGGGAATCAACCGCCGCGTACAGGAGTGGTTTATGCGTCGTCGCCTGCTGCCTGATGGTGATTGTATTATTGAACCAGATGACCGCGGCCTCGTCGACCTGCCCGTCCATCTGGTCAATCCAGGTGCGCGCCGAAGCCTTGGCGTATGCATTTCCGGGCCCGATCATCGAACCCGATGCGTCGAGCACGAGTGCAACCGAACCGGTGCAGCGCAGGGAGGTATCGGGACAGAAGAGTTGAAAATCCTCCACCTCCATCCCGTTTTCAAACAGACGGAAATCCTGTCGCGCCATGTGAAATGCCTGCTGGCCGTCGCAGCCCACAGTGAAGAACAGCGCAACCTGCGGCCATTCAATCTCGATGCTCCTGAAATTCAGATTGGGCTGCGCCTGCAGCGGCGGCGGAGCGTGCAGAAGCAGAAGCAGAATGAACAATGGCAGAAACTTCCGCACAACAGACGGCGGATCGGACGGTAGAAAAACGACATGCGGATTTCCCTCAGGCGAAGCGGTTCTCATGGCATACCCCCGGAACGGTCCTTGATGAAACAGACATTGATCGGTACGAATCGTCGCTGCGAGGCGAGGCGGTCAGGATGCTCGTCTTGTATGCGTCAATACAGTAGCAATATATCTCATATTACTGTGTCCGCCCGACGAAGTCAAGCGTGGGACGCCGCTCGGGCGAATCGTTGAAAGAAATGCGCGCCCTCTGAAAAACACATTGCGCTTCACACCGTAATTGGATATGTTGATCCCATACGCAACATCCATGTATCGTCGGCGTCAGCATCGCGCACTGGTACGAAGGATTCACCTGTGCGGCCGGTGAGGTGCATACGTTCCGGTACGATTCCGAGGGCTCCTCATGCGCATTCTCCTCGTCTACCCGACCTATCCGGATACCTTCTGGAGCTTCCGCCACGCGCTGAAATTCGTTTCCAAAAAAGCCAGCTTCCCTCCCCTCGGTCTCCTCACGGTCGCCTCGCTGCTGCCCCCGGCATGGGGGCGCGAACTCGTGGACATGAATGTTGAGGCCTTGACGGACCAGGCGATCCGTCGTGCCGACTACGTGTTCGTCAGCGCGATGTCCGTCCAGAGCGCGTCGGCCGACGATGTCATCCGGCGCTGCAGGGAGCTGCATGTTCCCGTCGTGGCCGGAGGACCGCACTTCACCAGCAGTCCGGAGCTGTATCCGCAGGTCGACCATCTCGTGCTCGACGAGGCGGAAATGACGCTGCCGGAGTTCTGCCGCGACGTCGAAAACGGGAATCCGAAACCGGTCTACCGTGCCGAAGGCTGGGCCGACATCGCGTCGACGCCCGTGCCGCAGTGGGATCTCATTTCCCATCGGCACTACTCGTCGATGAACATTCAATATTCGCGCGGCTGTCCATACGACTGCGAATTCTGCGATATCACCGTGCTGTACGGACGCAAACCCCGTACGAAGACACGCGCACAGATCATTGAAGAGCTCGATGCGGTGTACGCCACGGGCTGGCGCGGGCCGCTCTTCTTCGTCGACGACAACTTCATCGGCAACAAGGCAAAGCTCAAGCGCGACATCCTCCCCGCCGTGGCCGACTGGATGGCCGAACACAACCATCCGTTTTACCTCAACACCGAGGCGTCCATCAATCTCGCTGACGATCCTGAACTCATGACGATGATGGTGCGGGCCGGCTTCGAGGCCGTGTTCGTCGGCATCGAGACACCGCATGAAGACAGCCTCGTTTCATGCGGGAAAAAAGTAAATGAGGGACGCGATCTCATCGCCAGCGTGCGGCAGCTGCAGCGGGCCGGACTCGAGGTACAGGGTGGGTTCATCGTCGGCTTCGACGAGGATCCACCATCCATTTTCGAGCGCCTGACCGATTTCATCCAGGAAAGCGGCATCGTCACGGCCATGGTGGGACTGCTCAACGCCCCGAAAGGAACCCGCCTGCACCAGCGCCTGCAGGAAGAAGGGCGCCTGCTGAATGATTTCAACGGAAACAACACCGACTTCGCGACAAATTTCATCCCGCGCATGGATGAAGACTCCCTGCTCGAGGGATATCGCAGCGTACTCGACGCCATCTATGCCCCGCCGAATTACTATGACCGTGTGCGTCGTTTTCTGAAGACCTTCGATCCGCCGAAGAAAGTATTCCACTTCAACCCGGGATACCTCGCCGCATTGCTGCGATCGATGGTTGTCATTGGCATCGCGGGGAAGGAGCGGCTGCATTACTGGCGCCTGTTCTTCTGGTCGCTGTTCCGTAAACCACAGCTGTTTTCACTCGCCATCCTTTTCAGTATTTACGGCTTCCATTTTCGCAAGGTCTCCGACGCGGCGGCATAGTGCCGCACGCAACAATTCTGCGGTATTTCCGTATCATGGAGTATTCAATCTCCATATCCGAATCATTTTCCGCGCCGCCACGCCCGATCCGGATCCGTATGCGACGCAAGGAGGCACGCATGACACCGTATTCCCGCCGCTCCCTCACTGTCGTCCTTCCGCTCTTTCTCCTGCTCATCTTCGCCACTTCGCTTCCGACCTGCGCCCAGCAGCCCGGCAGCGGCGATGTCTACTATTATGGCATCGAGATCAGCGATCAGCTCTGCGGCTACGCCGAAATCCGCCTCAGCGAGGGTGAGCATGACGGACGGCCGGTCATCCTTCTCGACGAAGAGGTCTTCGCCATGATGACGGCACTCGGCAGCACGTTCAATTCACGACAGACCATCCGCTACCGTATCGACCCGGAGACCGGCAATTTCATCTGGCACACAAACGACGTCGAACAGGGCGACACGCAACTGGGCGCGGAGTATGCCGTGCACGACGGCGCCGCCTTTTTCCACGACATCGACACGAAAAAGGAAACCCGCATCGATCTGCCCGAGGGCGCCGTGCTCCCCAATACCATTCTGTATCCACACCTCCTGCGCGCATTTGCGGATCCCGCGACAGAGGAATGCAGCATGCAGGTGCTCAACGTCCGCGACGGGGAAGTGCAGAAACATACCTACACCCGCCTCCCCGATGAGGAAATCGACGTGAACGGGAATCCACGCACGGCCATGGTCATCGAGGAAATGAACCGCAAGACGGGACTGAAAGTCCGTATGTGGATCGATCCCGAAACAGGATATTTTCTGCAGGGACATGTACTCAACCGCCGCATCTTCCGCACGGATCCCTCCGTGGTCAAGCGCGTCAAGGTCGCCGACATGAACTCCTCCATCCTGGTGAAAACCAATGAGAACATCGGCGACATCCAGGGCATCACGAAGATGAAAGTCCGCGCGCGACTCGAACCCGTCGGAATCTGGGTGACCGAGGACGGACTCAACGGACCCGGACAGTCCTTCAGCGGCACCATCGATGAAAACGCCATCGACGGTGTCTTCGAAATCAGCCACGCCCGCTATGACGGCACGGATGCGCCACCCTTCCCGCCCGACTTCTCCGGCAGCGAGGAATTGCGAACCTATATCGAGCCATCCACATTCTGCGAATCCGATGATCCGGTGCTCGTCGCAAAAGCGAAAGAGATCACTGCCGGCGCGACCGACGCATGGGACGCGGCGCGGAGACTCAGCGCATGGGTGGCGGAGAACATCAATTACGCCATTCCCGGAGGCGGTACCGCGCGGAAAACATATGACGTCCGCGCCGGGGAATGCGGCGCGCACTCGATGCTGCTCACCGCCTTCTGCCGCGCCGTGGGGATTCCCGCCCGCGTTGTGTGGGGATGCATGTACACGCCAAACCTCGGCGGATCATTCGGACAGCACGGCTGGAATGAAATATACATGGGGGATGCCGGTTGGATTCCCGTCGACGCCACCGCCCATGAAATCGACTTCGCTGATTCAGGACACCTGCGCATCGGCGAGATGGAGTCCACCGTCATCGCACTCAATGCCGAGGAATTCGAAATCCTCGACTATCAGCTCGGCACCGGAGAAGTCGATGTCGCTGCCGTCAAACGTCTGCAGCCCTATCTCGGCACGTACAGCAGCGCCGTCGTAAACAACAAACCCTTCGAAGTGCTGGAGCAGAACGGCAAACTGGGTGTCAGTATCCCCGACAAGATGGTGCTCGTTTTCAACGATCCCGGCGAAAACGGACTCTGGCCCTGCCAGCTCGCCCCGAAGCTGAACCTGTCCTTCGAGAAGGACGACGACGGTGCCATCATCGCCCTGAAGCTCATGGAAGACAACCGCATGCCGCGAAAGGACACCGATACGGAAATCCCCGACGACGTGCCCGAACGGCTTCGTCCTCTACTGGGCGTTTTCGTCCTCACCGCGCTGAAAGCGGACTTCAGCATCATCTATGAAACCGAACGCCTCTGCCTGCTGGAACCGCGCGGGAAAATCTATCCGCTGCAATTCGTGAAGGATGAAGGATACTGGGAAGCCGAGGACGGCAGCCGTCGTGTGCGATTCGAGACGGAGAACGGCGGTCCGGCAGCGGCAATACTGGCGACCCATATCACGCGGCTCGAACGGCAGTAGAACACGGCACAGACGGATGCGCAGTGCGATCCCCGCTCGCACTGCGCAGCGCCGCTGCGCCGGAGGCAGGGGCGGCGTTTCCGCAACTCGTCCGGTGATTGTACTTTAGGGGGAACATTCGTCCGAGGTTCCCCATGAAGCTTATCCGTTTCGGTGTATCCCTTCCTGAAGACCTGATGAAAAAATTCGACCGGCTGGTCAAGCGCCGGCGCTGGCCCAACCGGTCGGAGGCCATCCGTGACCTGATCCGCCGCGAGCTCGTGCAGGAGGATATCGCCAGCGACCGCATCGTCGCCGGTGTGCTCAGCCTGCTGTACGACCATCACAAATCGGCGATATCCGAGAAGCTCACCGCCCTGCAGCACGACCATCACAAATCCATCATCAGCACCACGCACGTGCATCTCGATCATGACAACTGTCTGGAGGTGATCCTGCTGCATGGACGCGCGAAGGACATCAAACAGTTCGCCGACGGCATCATTTCCATCAAGGGCGTCAAGCACGGTGGACTGCATCTCACTTCCAAAGGCGCGGGGCTGGACTGAGTGACACCCGCCTTCGGTATACCGCACACGTCTCCCGCCGGCCCGTCGACGGCTCTCCCCTCCTCCATATCTGCGGATGCACGTTACGGCGATCCCCGCGCGCTGCTGCTGCTGCTTACGGGTGCCACGGTCAGCGCCGTCCTCCTGCCCGCCGATCTGCGCCTCGGCCTGCTCGCCGCGCTGCTCATGCTCTCCGCCGCCGTCACAGGCACGCCCGGAGCGCTGCTCCGCAAACTCCGCATCGTCGTTCCGATGACGCTCGCCATCGGCATCGCCGTCGCGCTGCAGTCCCCGGGCGAGCAACTGCTCTGGCGGATCATCGGCATCGAAATCACGCGTGAGGGAGTCACGGCTGGAGGCGTCGTCGCATTGCGCCTGCTGCTCGTCGCCGCCTCCTCCCTGCTCTTCACCCTGCTCGTGCCGATCTCCGATGCGGTGGCCGCACTGCGACAGCTCCGCGTGCCGTCGACCGTCGTCGCTGTCGCCTGGCTCACCGACCGCTTCCTCACGCTGCTCGCCGCCGATGCGCGCCGCATGATGGAAAGCGTGCAGGCACGTTCCGCCGCGCTCTCCCTGCCCCGGCGCATCAGCCTCAGCACGCGCGTGTCGGGTACCTTTCTCGTCCGTGCCGTCGGACGAAGTGACACGCTCGCCGACGCCATGACCGCCCGCGGTTTCGACGGACGCATCCCTGCCCTGCGCATTCTCCGGTGGCGGCGTCGCGACACCGTGATCTCCGCGGCGGGACTCGCGCTGCTGTTTCTCATCTGGCTCCTGCCTCACGCATGGATGCAGCCATGAGTGACACTGCAGTCATTCTCGAGTGCCGCGAGGTGCGCAGCAGTTATCCCGACGGAACGCAGGCGCTCATGGACGTGTCGTTCAGCATGCGGGAAGGGGAACGCGTCGCGCTGATCGGCCCCAACGGCGCGGGCAAATCCACCCTGCTGCGCGCACTGATCGGCGTGCAGCCCTCGGAGGGAGACATCCACGTTGACGGTATCAGGCTGACAACAAAAACGCTGCGGGATATCCGCACGCGCGTGGGGCTCATTTTCCAGAATCCCGACGACCAGCTGTTTTCTCCTACTATAGAAGAGGATGTCGGCTTCGGTCCTGCCGCGATGGGACTGTCGCGTGAGGAGGTTCGCGAGCGGGTGCGCACAGCGCTCGAGGATGTCGGCCTCGGGGATGCCGACCGCAATCCCCTGCACCTGAGTTTCGGCGAACGGCGCCTGGCTGCCATCGCCGCGGTGCTCTCGATGCGTCCCGCACTGCTCGCCATGGACGAGCCCACGAGCAACCTCGATCCCGCGCATCGCCGCCGTCTGATCCGCTGGCTGCGAAAGCGCGAGAGCGAAACCATCCTGCTTGCCACGCATGACCTCGACATGGTCGCGGAGACCTGCGACCGTGTCATCCTTCTTTCCCGCCGCGTCGCCGCCGACGGTTCCGCCCGCGACATCCTCACCGACACCGACCTGCTTGCCGAACACGGCCTCGAACCGCCGCTGGGAATGCAGGGGATTGAGTTTCGATGACCCCGCCAAACCCCACCCTCACGGGTGGGGCTACCACCTCCCAATCACATGGACAACGGTATCCACACGCGTACGCGGCCGGCAGCTCACGATCCCACGGACAACGGTATCCATACGCGTAAGCGTGTGGTCGCGCGTATCCCGACAAAACAGACATCTCCCCCTTGTATCCCCCTGATCGCCACCGTATATTGGTAGCACGAATTTGTGTTTCGTGTTACCGCATTGTTCAGACGGATGAAACAGATTACAGATTATTTTCCCGCCTTCGCCGTCGCGCCTTCGGCGTTTCGGCTTCGGCGCGGCCTTCGGCTGCTCCTTCTCCTGCTCGTGCTCGTGCTCCCTGCGCAGGCGCAGCAGGAAGACATCCCCTTCTATTCGATAAAGGATTCCGCGGTGATCGTGGCGGGACGCTACACCACCACGCTCGCGCGCGAAACGAATTCCATTGCGGTGATCCCGGGCGAGGAGATCACCCGCCTGGCCGACCACTCCGCCCTCGAGGCGCTGCAATGGGAAGTGCCCTCCGCCTTTCTCGCGGAGACGCGCGTCGGTGGCTTCGGCGTCGGCACGCAGGGCACCGGCATGATCACCCTGCGCGGCATGGGCGGCAAACCCAATACGGGCGTCGCCGTCATGGTCGACGGACACCCGGATTTCATGGGGATATTCGGCCATCCGCTGCCGGATGTCTATGGCATGGACGACGTGGAGCGGGTGGACGTGCTGCTCGGTCCGGCATCGACGGTGTTCGGCGGACACGCGCTCGGCGGCGTGATCAACATCGTCAGCGCACCGGTGCGCCGCAATACGCTGCGCGCCTCGGTGGAGGCCGGCACGTGGAATACATACAGTGCCTCTGCCGGTATCTCGCGTGCGCTCGGCGATCATGGCTTCCGTCTCGCTCTGCGGCACAGCAGCTCCGACGGACACGTGCCACAGAGCGACTTCCGCTCCACCCGCGTGCAGGCCACCTGGGAGTGGCACATGTCCGACGCCTGGCAGCTGTCCCTGCGCGGACGCTACGCTCCCTCACAATATGACGATCCCACGCGCACGAGCGATCCGGCCGGACTCGGCACCTACGCCGACATCCGCCGCGGAATGGGGCAGCTCCGCCTCGAGAATGACCTCGGTTCGATCACCGGCTCCACGCAGGCGCATTTCAACACCGGGCACCATGAATTCTTCGATGGTTTTGTCTCCGACGACCGCACCGTGGGCGTCTCCACCTATCAGCAGTGGCGCGCCTCGAGCACGTTCAGCATCGCCGCCGGCGGTGAATTCCTGCAGTACGGCGGCGAGGCCAATCTCGACAACGTCGAGCACCTCATGAACACGACCGGCGTGTATGCGCTCGCCATGTACAGTCCCGCCGACATCGTGCATCTGCGCGGCGGCATCCGGTATCAGCATCACAGCCTCGGCTTTTCCAGCGTCGCGCCCACGCTCGGCGTGAGCGTGACGCCGCTCGCCGGACTCCGCGTGTACGCCAGCATGCAGAGTGGCTTCCGCCATCCCACGCTGCGCGAACTGTACCTCTTTCCGCCCTCCAATCCCGACCTTACCGAGGAGTTCAGCCGCGGCTACGAGATCGGCACCGAGTACGTCTTCGCACGGGGATCGGTACGCATCGCGGCGTTCCGCAACGACGTGCGCGACATGATCGCCCTCGTCGGCAATCCCTCGCCCCCGCCGCCCGTGCGCTTCCGCAACGCCGTGGACGCAGACCAGCTCGGCGCGGAGGCGTCGCTGCGCTACCGTCTGACATCATTCCTCATCGGGCAGGCTTCGTGGAGCACGCTCGATCCCGACGGACGCACCGCCTTTTCGCCCGCACAGCAGTTCAAGTACATGCTGCACGCGCTTCTGGGGGATGTACGTGTGACGCTTTCGGGACAGTATTTCGAGGATCTCTTCGCCGGGGATGACAGCACGCTGCCCATGCCCGACGCGCATGTGCTCGACATGACGGTGAGCTGGCGCTCGCCCTGGCCGGTGGAGCTGTATCTCAAGGGACGCAACATCCTCGACCGGCAGTATTCCATTCTGCCCGGCTACGCCGCGCCGGGCGCCCACGTGCTCGCGGGAGTGCGCTATGCGATGGACTGACCTGAAGCGCACATCACGAACCGCGCGGCGGGACGACACGCTCGTCTCCGGCGCCCTGCTTCCCGAGGACGACGTGCGGCGCATCCCCCTCGCGGCCATGTTCACCGCGCTCGGTGTGCTCTTCCCGCAGCTGTTCCACATGATGGGACTCGGCGCGACCTTCCTCCCGATGTTCCTGCCCGTACTGACCGCGGCCATGCTGCTGCGCATGCGCCTCGCGCTGACGGTGGCAGCCCTCACCCCGGTGCTTTCCTGGCTGCTCACCGGTATGCCGCCGCTCTCTCCGCCCGTGCTCCCGCTGCTCATCGCGGAGCTGACCGTTTCTGCGGCCGTCATCTCACATCTGCGCCTGCAGCGCGGATGGCGCGTGCTTCCGGCACTCGCTGTCGGACTTCTCGTCGATCGTGCCCTACTCTACATAATCATCGAAACGGTGACCACGCTCGCAGGGATACGGCACCCGATGTTCGGTCCTGCCGCCGTGCTCGTCGGTCTCCCCGGCATCGCGTTGCAGCTCATCGTCATCCCACCCGCCGTCGCGCTGATCGTGCGCCGCTTCCCGCGCTTCATTCCCTCCTCCGTCGCGGAGCGCGGCTGATGAACGCACTGCTCCGCAAGCAGGCCTTTTTTGACGGCGTCGTGCCCGACTGGATTCGCGACACCGATGAACGCAGCGCGCGTCTCGCCGAACTCTTCGCCGCATACGACCTCCCCGTCGACGCCCCCGTGCTCGACGTCGGCGCCGGCGCGGGCATCATGCTGCCGTTCCTGCTGAAGCAGCTGGAAACAAAACAGCAGCACACGCCCGAAACCACTGCGGCCGATCCCTCCGAGTTCATTCGCGAACAGCACGAAGCAATCGATACTCCCCCCGCCGGTCCTGCCGTCATCGAACTCGAAATCTCCCCGGAAATGCTGCGCATGGCGCGCGCCACGCACGGCACGGATAACGGCATCGCCTACCTGCAGGCCGACGCGCATCACCTGCCCTTCCCCGACTCGTTCTTCAGGTGCGTGCACTGCTTCAGCGTATACCCGCACTTCGACCATCCCCGGCGCGCGCTCGCCGAGTTCCGGCGCTGCCTGCGTCCGGACGGCGCACTGTGCATCCTGCATCTCATGGGTCACGAGGAATTGAACGCCATCCACCGCGATGCTGGACGCGTCGTCGCCGAAGACCGCCTCCCGCCCGTGGATCGCGTGGCGGAGATTATTGAGGAATCCGGGTTTGTGGTGCGTTACGCCGAAGAACGCAGTGATCTGTACCTGGTGGTGGCGGGCAGGAACGGATAGGATCGCGAGGATCGGTGTCCTGTATCGACCAACGTCACAGAATGCTGGACGGTAGGGCCGAGCCAACGGCTCTGCCTGGGGGATACGGGAAACGCGAGGATCGGTATCGTGTATCGACCAACGTCACAGAATGCTGGACGGTAGGGCCGAGCCAACGGCTCGGCCTGGGGCCAACGGCACGGCTCGGCCAGGAGCCAACCTACCGCACAACCACCATCCTGTCCATCACCACCCCATCCCCCGCGCGCAGCACCGCGAGGTACATCCCCGGCCGCAATCCGCGCGCGTCAAAACGCACACTGTGTATTCCCGCCGAACGGTATCCTTCAGCAATCACGGCCGCCTCCCGTCCGAGCATGTCGTACACACGAAGCGACACCACCGTTGCGCGGGGAAGCGAGATTGTCATCACACCCTCCGTGCGAAGCGGACTGGGCGCGTGTGACAGCGTCATCATCACGGGACGGGCCGCCACGTCACGGACTTCCACCGGTGCTTCATCGACGCGATACACGTGCATCACCAGCATCCCCTCGGCCTCGCGCACGAACTCCGTCACATACAGCAGCCGGCTTACTTCGTCCCAGGTGGTGGAAAAAATTTCACGCGCGGTACCGAAGAATATCGCCGTATCCAGACGCACAGCACCATATGGCTGCGGCGTATGCGATTCCATCTGGCCAGCGGCGACCGCTGCCAGGTCATCCACATCGTAGAGCATGACCGTGGGACATAATCCGTGCGCCCGCCATCCCTTGCCGTCGGGATCGGTTTCGTCGAACGTCGGCATGGGCACGTCGGCGATCACCCAGTCGAGCGGCATGTGCTCGCCGTGATATCCGTACCAGTTGTCGCCGTGCGCCTTGACACCGATCACCGCCGCGGCCGATTGTGACCCAACCGTGAGCCACTGAGCCCCGCGCCAGTCATCCGCGTGATTGTAGTCATACACGGCATCGGGGAAATGATAGTTGTCGGTACCCGTAACCGATCCGTACTCGAGCAGGGTTGTGAAATCCAGCTGCGCGTTCGCGGCGGGAGGAGACGTGCCGACCGGCTCCCAGGCATACATGGTCGGCCCCAGTCCGCTGAGTCCGCCGTCGCGGAAACGCCCGACAGCAAGCCGGCGGTCATCCGTATGCTGCGCCGCCCAGTCCGCGGGCAGCGTGCACAGCCAGGATCCGAACTGCGCCTCGATCGGCGGCGTACCGGGAGCGCCGAGATACCAGGGACCGAGGTAGGGTCCGGCGGAAAGGTCACCCGCCGAACAGGCGCTCAGGGTCGCATGCTTCTCGCCGCTGACCGTGTAGTGAATGCTCCATGAACTGTAAAGGCGCTGCTCGTCCTGCAGATACGCAAGTCCAGTGCGCCATATGTCGACATACTCCCAGGCGTTGACCCCGGCCGGACGGATGTTCACCGGGGTTTGCAGGATGGACGCTTCTGGAAGTGCCTCCACGCTGCCCGCGTTCGGCACGGGCGCGGGGATACTCACCTCGCCGACCAGTCCGTTTTCCGGCTGATTCAGGTTCGTCACGAACAACGATCCAGGGCAGCCGTCGAATCCGCCGCCGGGATCGCCATCCACGCGATACGCGCTCGCCTCCCCGCCCCAGGCAAAATCCTCCGGCATGCGGAAGGCACCGAGATACACGAACTCGCTCGGATCGATCCGTGTGCCGTCTGTCTGAAACGAAGCGGTACGTACGGTGAGCGGAGCGGAGTGCTGACTTTCATTCCCCATTACGTCCCGCGCGACGACAGTGAAGCGGTATTCATGCCCGGGCTCCAGGTAGCACGCGGTATGGGAATCCTCACGGCTGTATCCCTCGACCGCTCCGTCCATGAACACCAGGTAATCTGCGACTCCCACATCATCGTCCGGTTCATTCCAGGTGAGCGCAATTCTTGAATCCATCACCGATGTCGCCCGCAGTCCCGTCGGCGCATCGGGCGGCGTATGGTCCGCGGCATCGAGTTCGATGCGGTCGCAGACCAGGTGCTGCTTCATGTCACTCGATCCCCACTCGATGGCGAGGTTGACATTCACAAGCGCGTAGCTCTCGTCGGTTTTATGCACGCCGGCGTCACAGATCGCGAACACCGTGCGCACCGTTTCTCCGGGTTCCGCCTCCGACCAGGTCTCCCGGTAATCGGCATGCGAGCGCATCGTGTACCAAGGACCGGATGATGATCCGCCGTCCGGCTGGTCGGCATCGGTGAAACTCACGCGCGCCGTGAAGCGGATGGTTTCCTGCGAGCGGTTATACCAGGTCACGATCAGACGATCAGCCGTGGTGAACAATCTCGAGGTCCCCCGCACGCCCTGGTAATCGGAGAATTCATCGGCGGAAGCGTCCGCGACGAGTCCGCCCGGACCGTCGGCGGTATACGACACGCCGACACTTTTGATGAGCGTGCTCCACCCGGCCATTCCGAAGGTATTGGCACCAGCATCGGAGCCGAAATCCACCAGCAGCGTCTGCGCCGACAGGGTAGGAACATACAGGCAAAGCAACAGGATGATGACCGGAAAAACGGGCTGCATTCCATGCGTCCGCACATCCGTGAATGATGATTTCATGACGGGAATCCTCGCGAATTACGACTGCAGATGATGGGCAATATCATCTCCCCCCGGACCAAAATCAAGATTTCAAACGAGAATATCGGATGCTCGCCCCGCACCGGCTTTCAGCGCAAAATGCATCCCTCGCTCCGACATGATTTTTACCCGGGTAAAATGAGGGTTTTACCCGGGTAAAATGGGGGTTTTACCCGGGTAATATTCCGCATCATGTGTCTGCGCAACAATGCGAATGGGAAAAAAGCAAAAAAATCACGATTAACAGGTCATGTCCGTGAATCTTTTGAACTTACTGCACATCAAATACAATGACATATCTTTCAGCTCTTACACCACACGGAGCACCTCATGAAAAACCTCGTCATTCTCGGTGCCGGAACAGCGGGCACCATGATGCTGAACAAGATGCATGCCATGCTCGACAGCAGTCAGTGGCAGCTCACCATCGTCGATCAGTATGAGACGCACTACTACCAGCCGGGATTTCTCTTCATTCCCTTTGGCATATATTCGCGCAAGGACGTCATCAAACCGAAACGGGATTTTTTTCCCGCGGGCACCAATGTCATCGTCTCCGGTATCGACCGCATCGAAGCCGATCAGAACCGCGTGCTGCTCGAGAACGGACAGGTCCTTCCCTATGACCTGCTCATCGTCGCCACGGGCGCGAAGATCGTGCCGGAGGAAATCGAAGGATTGAAGGACAGTCTCTGGCAGAAGGACATTTTTGACTATTACACCATCGAGGGCGCGTGCGGTCTCGCCGAGAGATTCCGTCACTGGGAAGGCGGCAAGCTCGTGCTCAACGTCGCGGAGATGCCGATCAAATGTCCCGTCGCCCCGCTGGAATTCGTCTTCCTCGCCGACTGGTGGTTCACCGAGCAGGGCATCCGCGACAAGGTCGACATCCACTACGTCACTCCGCTGCCCGGTGCCTTCACCAAGCCGCGCGCATCGAGCATTCTCGGGGATTTCCTCGACAAGAAGAACATTCACCTGACCGCGGAATTCAACATCGCGCGCGTGGACAACGAGGAGAAGAAAATCGTCTCGTGGGATGAAACGGAAATCCCCTTCGACATCCTCGTCTCCATCCCCACGAACATGGGCGACGAAATGGTCGAGCGCAGCGGTCTCGGCGACGAGCTGCGCTTCATTCCCACCGACAAACACACGCTGCAGTCCGACGCGCACGAAAACATCTTCGTCATCGGTGATGCCACGAACCTGCCGAGTTCGAAGGCCGGTTCGGTGGCGCATTTCCAGGCCGACATCCTCACCGAAAACATTCTCTCGTACATCGAGGGGCGTCCCCTGCGGTCGACCTTCGACGGACACGCGAACTGCTTCATCGAATCCGGTTTCGGCAAGGGCATACTCATCGACTTCAACTATGACACCGAACCCCTGCCGGGCAAATTCCCGCTGCCGGGCGTCGGTCCCTTCTCGCTGCTCGAGGAGACGGAGATGAATCACTACGGCAAGATCATGTTCCGCTGGATGTACTGGAATTTCCTGCTCCGCGGCAAGGAACTGCCGATCGAATCGCACATGTCGATGGCCGGAAAGAGGATGTGACCATGGACAACGCGAATCTTCAGACTCAGATCGACGCGCTCAACGGAAAGCTCGACATCATCCTCGAGGAGATCGAGCATCAGCGCCGCCACCGGCGCGAGATGGAAGACCTCAAGGATGACCTGATGCGCGTCGCACATGATCTGTATCACACCGCCGTCGAGGAGCTCGAGGAAATCCACGACGAGGTCAGCACCGGCGACATCGCCTATCTCGGCAAGAAGCTGCTGCGCAACGTGAACAATCTCACCAGCGCTTTCGAGCAGCTCGAGAACGTGCGCGATTTCGTCGAAGACTTCGCGCCCATCTCCCGCCAGCTCTCGCTCGACCTGATGCGTCAGCTGCACGAGATGGACCGCAAGGGCTACTTCGAATTCATGCGCGAATTCATGCGCATGACCGACAACATCGTCACCTCGTTCACGGTCGAGGATGTCAAAAACCTCGGCGACAACGTGGTCACGATTCTCGACACGGTGAAAAACCTGACACAGCCCGACATGCTGCAGGCCATCAACAACGCGCTGCATGTCTACAAGAAACTCGACATCACCGTCGAAGGCGACGTCTCGATGATGAAGCTGCTGCGGGAGGTGAACTCCCCCGAAGTGCGCCGCGGCCTCGCCTTCATGACACAGTTTCTCAAGAATCTCGCTGAGACCCAGGAGACCCGACCCAACGTTCCCACCACCATCCAACAGAATTAAGGAGCACATTCATGGAGACACGCGACATCGCCGGCACCAGCCTCGCATTCGATGCGGACGGCAACCTGGCCAATCTCTCGGACTGGAACGAGGAGATCGCCGCGGCACTCGCACAGGAGGAAGGAATCGATGCGCTGACCGACCGGCACTGGATCGTGCTGAATTTCATGCGCAAGGAATACCAGGAGAACGGTGACGCGCCTTCGATCCGCAAGCTCACCAAGCAGAGCGGCGTCGACACCAAGGAGCTGTACGCGCTCTTCCCGAAGGGACCCGCGAAGAAGGCGGCGAGAATCGCCGGCCTGCCGAAACCCAAGGGCTGCATTTAAGCAGGAGGAGCAACAGACATGGCAGAACCCATTGAAAAAGTATCGATCGTCGTCTCGCGCGGATCGCTCGAAGGTGTGTACCCCGGACTGATCATGGCCAACGGCGCGCGCATGGAGGGTATCGAGGCAACACTGTTCTTCACCTTCTTTGGCCTCGACGCCATCATTAAAAAGCGCATGGACAACCTGAAAGTCGCCACGGTGGGAAATCCCGCCATGCACATTCCGACGGTGCTCGGCGCGATTCCGGGCATGTCTTCCTTCGCCACGTCGAAGATGAAAAAGGAAATGGAAGAGCTTGACATTCCCCCCGTGGGCGAATTCATCGAGATGATTCACGACGCAGGCGGTGAACTCTATGCCTGCAAGGCGACGGTGGACATGTTCCACCTCACGAAAAACGACTTCTGTCCCCAGGTGGACGACATCATCTCCGTCGGCCAGTTCTACGAAATGTCCGCCGGCGCGCAGATCATTTTTACCTGACGCGGCTGAACAGAAACGACCTGTGGCGTTGGATCGATCGGACTGATCGATCCGACGCCAGACAGGTTCCGGGGCTCAGCATTCACGACCCCGGCGTATACGGCAGCTCATCCTTTCCCGCTATTCCTTTGCATCCGCTTTCGCCAGGCGCTCATCGACCGTTTCACAGCAGGCCTTGATGACCTCATTCGCTTCCGCGCATCCTTCCGGCGCGCCGTCCGTGCAGAGCTCCTGCAGGTCATGCTGGATCGCCGTCCAGGTCTCCCTGTCCTGCACATTTTCCGCCGCCATTTCATAGGCGCTGCGCATGCCATCAATATCGCCATTCGCCAGGCGGTACAGCCCCAGGTTTCCCCAGGCGAACGCGAGCGTGGCATCGACGTCGAGCGCCTGCTCCGTCGCGACGATCGCACTGTCGACGTCTCCTTCCAGGTAATATGCCCAGCCGAGGTTGCCCCATACGATCGGATGTCGCGGCACGATGGCGAGCATGTCATGCCAGGCTTCGATGCTTTCGCGATATTCCTCAAGTTCGATCAGGGAAAACCCGAGTTGAAACAGCAGGGTCGCCTTGATGTTGCGCGGCAGCGCCGTGTCGGTGGCGAGCGTCTCCTCGATCAGTTCGCGTGCCGCGGCATACTGTTCCTCCTGGAACAGTTTCGCGACCTCATTCGGGATCTCTTTCTTCGCAGGAGCATCCTCCTGCGCCCGCAGACTCGTCAGCGGGATAACGGTGATACAGAGCGCGGCGATCAGCGCCGCATGGATCCATCGGATGTTCATGACGGTTTCCTCCTCAAATCGGAAATGGATGTGTCTGATTTCGGCAATCGAATCACAAACGTCGTTCCCTCCCCGGGTGCGCTGTCGAAGTCGATACTGCCGTTATGTCCCTTGACCACGATGTCATACGCCATCGACAGGCCGAGTCCCGTGCCTTCGCCCGTGGTCTTGGTTGTAAAAAAGGGCTGATAGATTTTATTCCTGAGTTCCTCCGGGATGCCGATGCCGTTGTCGCGGATGCGGATCTCCACGCCGTCGGCGCTGCGGCGAGTGGCAATACGCACCGAGGGCGCGTAGTCGTCCGTCGCATCCCGCTGACGCGCTTCGACCGCCTGCAGGGCATTCTGCGCGACGTTGATGATGACGCGCGCAATTTCCTGCGGCACGATTTCGAGCTTCCCTGCGTGTGGATCCGTGTCGACGGTCAGTGTGACTGCGGTTCCGGGATGGCGGGCGCGATATCCATTCCAGGCCAGATCGACATAGTCCTCGACGATGTCGTTAATCGCGGTCATCTCACGAACACCGGGCCTGTTGCGTGCATGCATGAGCATGCCCGAAACGATGTCTTCCGCGCGTCTGCTGTGCTCGGCGATTTTCGCCGTCGCTTCATCCAGCTGATCGAGCACAGCCGAAAGCTCCGCTGCATCCTTCGCCGTGAGCGCTTCCTCCGCCAGCTCGTGCGTGACCTCGGCGAAGTTGGAAATGAAATTCATGGGATTGCGGATCTCATGCGCGATGCCGGCGGTCATCTCGCCCAGCGTGGCCATCTTCTCGGTGTGGATCAGCTGATCCTGTGTGCGCCGCAGCTCGGTGAGCGTATTCCGCATGCGCTCTGCCGTCCGCCTGCGTTCCCGCGCGCGGCGGATGATGATGCCGGCGATAAGCAGCAGAAATACCAGACCGCCGATCAGCGCATTCCGGTTCGTCTGCTCCCTGTCCAGCAGGGAGGCCTGCAGACGGTTCCGCGTGGTGAGCAGTTCGGCCTGCTGTTTCCGGCGCGCGGATGCGCTGCGCTGCCGTTCGAGCTCGGCGTTCGTGCGCGAGAGCTCGAGCCGCCGGATTTCACGGTCCTTCTCCAGAAGCGCGATGTGCTGTGCGCGTTCGCGTGCCTGATACTCCTGCCGCGAGAGTTCTTCCTGCTGACGGGCGAGCGCGAGATCCTTGAGCGCCAGCTCCTCCTTCTGCTCGGCGATATCCCTCTCCCGTTGCTCGGCTTCGTATTTCGCGGACAGCGCAGCGACGGTTTCCCGGTTTTCCTCCGAGAGAAGGGAGTCCTGCAGCGCCACCGCGCGCCTGTGATACGCCAGCGCCTCAGGATAGTCACCGCCTTCCGCAAATGCCGCACTCATATCTCTGAAATGGTAGTACAGTCCGGAGCGATCATTAAGACTCTCACTCCATTCCACTGCTAAATCAAGGGTGTCTCGTGCGCGGTCGAGACCATGGAGTTCGTACAGTGTCTGACCGATCATGCCGCATACGCGCGCTGCGTCTGGATTATCCAGCCCACCCTGCTCGAGGTACATCGCGAGTGCCCGACGAAAATTTCCCAGCGATTCGTTTTTCCGTGACAGATTGGTGAGACATACCCCGATATTGTGTTCAGCGACGGCGATGCTCCATGGATCCGTCATGGATCTCCCGTCTGCACGGTTGTCCTGAAAGATGTGGAGCGCTTCGCGAAACAGAGTCGTATCCATGGTCTCACTGGCGATATGCACTGTGGCGACTCCAAGGTCGTTCCGGACATTGAGCACCGTCGCTGGTACAACGCGCTCATCTAGAAGCTCAAGGGCCGCAAGACAGTATTTCCGCGCCTGATTCCAGTTCTGCATCGCACGATGCACGCTACCGATATGCGCAAGGCACCACGCATGCTGATATGCATATCTCTCTCCACGCATGAGTGCTTCTGCAGCCAGGTAATGCTCAAGCGCCGTCCCCGGTTCCCCGATCCACTCCTCGAGCGCACCGAGACGCATCAGAATGGTGCATTCAGTGATCAACTGATTGCTGCGGTGCGCGACGGATAATGCTTCGTTCAGATACACGCGGGCACTGTCAACGTTCTGCCTCCGCTGTTGATTCATCCCGAGTGCCATCAAGGCCGTTGCGATATTGCTGCTGTCACGCAATTCGCGCGCGAGATTGAGGCTTCTCTGGAAATAGCCGGCTGTAATATCCGGTCTGCCTTCCTGGGCATATGTGCTGCCGATCCGCATGAGAATGAATGCCGAGCGGTCGCGCTCTCCCAGGCGGTGGTGCAGGGACAGCGCCTCCTCATAACAGGAACGCGCCTTCACGGGCATGCCGCGACGCGCATGGTTCACAGCGATGTCGCGCAGTGCATGTGCGGCAATACTGTTGTCTCCGCACGCACGGGCGCGCTGAAGTCCATCCTGAAAGTTTTCAAGCGCCTTCAGGCGCTTTCCGTACTGGCCGGCGATTTCGCCTTCAAGCACGCGTATCTGTGCACGCATGCGGTGATCCCCGATGCTGTCCGCTGCTCTGGCCGCCTGACTGTAGAGCGAATCCGCCTGTATCGTCTTCCCCAGTCCATACGCCGCGCGGCCCTGCTGCACCCGGGCGGCGATGATCCCCGGCGCATTTCCGCTTTCCACAAAGCATCGGAGTGCACTGTCAGCGCAGTGTCGTGCCTCCTCCTCGCGACTGTGTTGATTGAACCAGCGTCCGAGGAACAGCCATGCACGTCCTTCACCGACCCGATCATCCAGCTTCGAAGAAAGCTCACGCGCTTCATGAAGCGTCTTCAATCCCTGCCGGGTATTGGATGTCTGCAGATCAACCATCCCGAGACCCAGCAGTGCCGATGCGATGGTCACCCCGTCGCGGCGCTCCTCGGCGAACTTGAGTGCAAGCTCGAAATGGTTGCGTACCGTATCCATTCCCCCCTGCGGCAGCAGTGCCCGGCCGGCGGCGGCGTGCGCCCGCGCCATGCCGCGCTGGAAAGAGATCCGGTCAGCAAGCGCCAGCGCTTCGGTGGCCAGCGCGTATGCCCTGCGCAGATCGCGCTTCATTGCTTCATCCGCCTCACGCAGCAGTGCGTTGACGCGTACGCTGTCGGATTTCCCGGACGGGAGCGGCCGTGGCGTGGCTGAAGCCCGCACCTGCGTTTCCGTGACGGCTTCTGACTCGAACGCACCGGACAACGATACCCGCACACCCAGTGTGAGGACGGCCATACCCGCGGCGACAGCGAACAGCAGATGCGACAGTCTCATGCTCCCCCCTCCCGCGGCAGACGGATGATGAATGTCGTGTCCTGTCCCGGACGACTCGTAAAATCAATACTGCCGCCGTGCCCCTTCACCACGATGTCATAGGCCATCGACAGTCCGAGCCCACTGCCCTCGCCGGTGGTCTTCGTCGTAAAGAAGGGCTGGAAGATTTTGTTCCGCAGGTCCGGCGAGATGCCAGGACCATTGTCGAAAATGCGAATTTCCGCCCCTGTCGGGATGCCGTACGTGGAGACATGCACCCGCGGCGCATAGTCCTCCCCGGCCGTGCGCTGCTTCTGCTCAACGGCCTGCAGGGCGTTCTGCAGAACATTCATGATCACGCGTGCGATTTCCTGCGGGATCATCTCGATGGCGCCGAGGCTGTGATCGGGCACGAACTCCAGTTCCACGGCAGTGCCGGGATGCTGTGCACGATATCCCTGCCACACCAGCTGCACGTATTCCTCGATGACCGGGTTCAGATCGCGTGCCTCGCGCACGCCGGCCTGGCTGCGGGCATGCATGAGCATCCCGGCGACGATATTCTCCGCCCGGCGGCTGTGGCTTGTTATCTTGTCCGCTGCCTCCTCCAGCTGTTCAAGGACGCCCGACAGTTCTCCGTCCCCGTGTTTCATCGCCTCGCGTGCCTCCGCAGAAAGTTCGCGTGCGACATGCGAGAAATTGGACACAAAGTTCATCGGATTGCGGATCTCGTGTGCGATGCCCGCCGTCATCTCCCCGAGGGTTCCCATCTTCTCCGCATGGATGAGCTGATCCTGTGTGCGACGGAGTTTCTCGAGCGTGCGTTCGATTTCCTCACCGCTGCGCTTCCGCTCCCGATAGCGGCGGAAGAGCAGGACGATGATGACCGCCAGAATCGCAAGTCCACCGAACAGGATGTTCCGGTTCACCGCCGCCTCATCGAGCATGACCCCCTGCAGCCGATTGCGCGCCAGCAGAAGATCAGCCTGTTCCCTTTGCCGCTCCGCCTCGCTCCGCTGCCGGGCGAGCTCGGCTTCCATGTGTTCCTGCGTGAGGCGGTCGATGGCGCCCTGTTTTTCGAGAAGCGCGATGGACTGCGCACGCCGGCGCGCATCGATCCTGCGGCGCAGCAGCTCTTCCTGCTGTCGTGCGAGATCGAGATCCCTGAGCGCAAGATCCCGCCGCTGCAGGGCGATTTCTTTTTCCCGCTGTTCGGCCTCGTAGCGGGCAGACAGCGCCCTGACCATAGTACGGTCATCCTCGTTCCGTATCGAATCCCGCACCTTCGCATAGAGGACATGCATTTCGTATGCGCGATGCGCGTCCAGCTGTCCGAGCACACTGTCAATCACAGAGTATTCACCATTCGGGTGAGCGATTTTCCCGAGATCATACAGGGCCTGAGTACGCCCGTACAGCTGACCGGATTTCGCCCACAGACGGTCCGCGGTGCGCAGATGCAGCACTGCACTGTCGATATTTCCCAGTATGAACGCGTTATGCCCGATCCGAAAATGGATCGCGGCGGTCACCGAATCCGCGTGTCGGCTCTCCTCCCGTACGAGTGCCGCCCGCAGCTGCGACAGGGCCTCCTCATGGTGCCCATCACGTGCCGTCCGCATCCCTCGCAGCAGCGCCACGACCGCCTGCCCCCGGGCATAGCCGCTCCCTTCGGCAAGATCGAATGCCCGGCGGATCGCCAGATCCGCCTGTTTGGGATCAAGGAACATTTGTGTGATCGCACGCGACAGCAGCTGGTTGCAGCGCGCGGTATCATCCACTGCCGCGCGCATATGCTGCGTTCGGGCGGTGAACGACGCGGAAACGACGTGCACGTTCATCACACAGAACAGTGCGCAGAGTAGGAGAGGCGCGGAACAGGTCAGACGGCGCAGTGGTACTGACATACCAGTTGACGGATGGCTATTGAAACAGCGCCAGGAAATCTATTTATGCCTGCAGCACCGAAGAAAACAGCGTTCGGCGGTTTGATAGCTGATGATCGTTGATAGGCGAGAATAGCAATTGCGACGTTGAGATGCAACCGGACAACAGATACAGCAGACGGAACGGATGCGACACGGGATGCGGCGGCATGCTGCATGCACGCAGGCTGCGAAACGCAGCACGGCTCTTGCGTTTGATGCCGGCCATCATTATAATCCGGATAAGTCGATCCATTCGTCTTGTTTTTTCAGCATCACAGCACACACTCTGTACGCAGCAGAGCGAGTTGCTGTCGTTGGCGCTGACACGGGATCCGCCATCCCGCGGCATACCATGCGCATTCTCCGCGCACATGCCGCAATTCTTCATACACAGAGGAGAGTCAGTCATGTTTGTGCACTCGGAGAACCGGAACAGCCTGTGGCGCTTCGGTCTCATCACTGTATTCACCCTGCTGCTGTCTGCCGTCTGCAACGCACCGGCAGCAGCACAGAACGGATCCGTCAATGCATCCTCGGTCACACGGATTCACGACATCCAGTACACCGCGAACCCGAACGGGGTATCTCCGTACGTCGGACAGACTGTGACTGTCCGAGGCGTGGTCACCGCAATCGATTATTACGGCTTCGTCATCGCCGAGGAGGAAGGGCCCTGGCATGCCATCTATGTCTACACGCAGACGTATGGTCCATCGATCGGACACAAGGTACAGCTGACGGGAGAGGTCCAGGAATATTACGGGATGACGGAGATCACCGACCCGACAGACTATCATCTGCTTTCCGTCAAGAAATTCGATCACATCAAGGCCTGGCCCGCGTTGGCGCAGGACCTCAACCAGGAAGCCTTCGAATCCGTCCTTGTGAAATGTCAGCAGGTCCAGGTAAGCAGTTTCAACTATTACGGTGAATGGCTCATCAGCGATAACAGCGGCAGCGTGCAGTGCGCGTACAAGATGGATTACAATTATTTCCCCGAAGTGGGCGATATGCATGAATCCGTTACGGGCATCATCATCTACACATACGGAGAGTATTTCCTCATGCCGCGCCGCACCAATGACATGGTGGGACCGGAAATCCCGCATTACGCGCTCCATGGAACTGTCGTCACGATGAACGACAGCCGCGATGTCATTGCGGATGCCTACGTTGAAATCCTGGGCGACCAGATTGTCGGCATCACGAAGAACAGGCCGAATCAGTGCAGCCAGGTGTACACCGTCGAAGGGTATATCTTCCCGGGACTGGTTGACGCGCACAATCATCCGTTCTATAACGCCTTCGGTCACATCCCCTTCCCCGCGTCGTCCCTCCCCTACAACAACCGCTATGAATGGCAGGCATCCCCGACCTATGCCGGATTCAAAACACAGCGTTCCAACCTCATCAGCTTCGCGACATCCGGCTCGGATAACACCCTCAACGTCATCAAGCTGGGAGAATTGCGCGCGCTGTGCGCGGGCACAACCACCTGGCAGGGCGCGAACTGCAACGGATGGGGTAGCCAGGATTATGCACTGCAGGGTATCGGCATCAATAACGCTGAACGCTCTCCCGCACGCATCCGTCATTTGGTGTCCCCACTCAATGCCAATATGCCCACGCTCCTGTCGCAGTACTGGGATCGTTTCGTCATGCACCTCTGTGAGGGAACCGATGCAAGCTCGCTGGCTGAGTTCTATCAGCTGAAAAACGCCGGAGCCCTGAGTGGCCGCGTATCCATCATCCACGGCGTGCCCCTGACATCCGCGGAATTCGCCGACATGGCCGCCGTGAACGCACATCTGATCTGGTCACCGAAGAGCAATGTGCTTCTCTACAGCGCCACGGCGGACGTACCCGCGGCCCTGGCGAAAGGCGTAAACGTCGCACTGGCACCGGACTGGACCGAATCCGGAGAGTTCAATATCCTCGAAGAAATGCGCTTTGCGGAATCGTGGAGCAATGCGAACTGGAACGGCAGTATTTCCGCCCGGCAGTTCGCGGAATTCGTCACGGTAAACGCGGCGGACGCACTCGGCCTGAAGCATCGCATCGGATCGATCGCAGCGGGAAAGCAGGCGGATATCACCGTCATCCCGAAGCTGTCGTCCGATCCGTATGAGGACCTGCTCGATACGTACGCACAGGATATCATGCTCACCATCGTCGGCGGCAGACCGATGTATGGAACTCCCACTGTGATGCAGGCCTTCCCGTTCCTGTCGGGAGAGGAAAGCATTACGATCTGCGGAGTGCCGAAAACCGTTGCGTGGGCAGTGGATTCGAAACATGCCTGGTATTCCTACGAGCCGGTCTCCCTCTTCGTCAATAAATTGATCACTGCCTACAACGCAGTGACACCAAAAGTCGCGCCGTTCCTGCATTATGATGCGTGCACCTCGATTCCGAAGTATGCTGCTTCTGACGATGCGCGCCTTCCCGGTGAACTCGCACTGCGTCAGAATTATCCCAATCCCTTCAATCCGTCGACAACAATCGAGTACAGCCTTCCCGTCGATGGCGATGTAACGATCGCCGTATACGACGCGCTCGGTCGCTGTGTGGAAACGCTGAGAAATGAATATCAGTCCGCGGGCGTCTACACGCTGCAGTTCAGCGGGAGTGATCTTCCCAGCGGCACCTACCTCTGTACGATGATCGCCGCCGGAACGAAACTCACGCGATGGATGATGCTGGCGAAATGATTAACCGTCATCATGTGAACCTGAGCCCCGCGATTGCGCGGGGTTTTTTATTTGCCCTCGATCCCGCCTGCGGTGTGTCTTCGGCCCGCGGCATCCGAGCTCCCGATCATCCTGACAATTCTTTGACATCTCTCCCATACCCTTGTGACACCGCACACCCCGCCGTCTCCCATATTCCATGCGGACGATCGAAACAAACGTCACACTCGGACGCAGGAAGGCAACGGAGACAGCATGTACGAAATCACATTGGTGAAGAGCAGAAAGGAGTGGAGGCAGTTTCTGGATGTGCAGCGCAGAATCCAGAAAGCGCACTCCCACGCCATGCCGCTGCCGGAATTCGAGGTGCAGCGGCTGCTCGATACCGATGCGAATCCGGCGCTGCGCGGCCGGCAGCTGTTTCTGCTCGTCGTCCGCCGCGGAGATACACCGGTCGGACGCTGTTCTCTGCTCCTGCCCCGCAACCGCGAAAAGCGAACCGCAATTCTCGGATTCTTCGCATGTATCGATGACGCACGCGCGGCACAGCTGCTGTTCAATGAGGCCGAATTCCTCGCCACGACGGCGGGTACGACCTGTATTCACGGACCGTTCAGTCCTACGACCTCCGGCGTCACCGGCGTGCAGCTCGACCGCTTTGATGATCCGAATGTCCTCTCCGAGGCCTGCTCTCCGCCATGGTATGCCGCGCAGTTCAAAGCGGCCGGATTCGAAATCGAACGATACGGGCGCACCTGGCTGAATCCTTCTCTTCAGGGCACGCTCGAATCTCTCGCGGCCCGTCTCCCGGACCGCACAGGGCGATTCCGTATCCGCACTGTCGGAATGCGTAACCTCGCAGCGGGCATCAGCGACCTCGCCGCGATTTTCGAATCCGCATTCTCGGCGAACTGGGGTCGCGACAGCATGAGCGTGGACGACTATCTCTTCACCGCGCGCTTTCTTCTGCCGGCCTGGCAGCCGGGAAGTTTCGCTCTCGTGTATGACGACACGCGTCCTGCCGGTGCACTCATCAGCTTCCCGGACATCAACCCCGCATTCCGGGGTATCAGAAGCCGGGTCCGTCCGCTGGCACTGTGGAACGCGCGCCGCAGGGCACGCCGATCGCGCTCGCTGGTCACGTTTGCCATGGGACTGCATCCCGACTACCAGAACACGGCCGCGGGATTGATGCTTGCCCGTCACATGACCGAATACGGTCGGCGGTTTGACCGCATGTACTCCTCATGGATCACCGAAGGCAATGCGGCATCGGAACGCATCGCGACACGCTTCGGGCTGCGTCCGTGGCGGCGATTCGCCGTATACCGGAAGGATATACCTCAGTAACGCATAGAAATCCCGATCCCTTCAATCACCACTGTCAGAGGAGAGAATCATGAAACGACAACATGCAGCATGGACCGCGATACTGCTCGTGGCGATGCTCTGGACGGCAACGGCACAGAACGGCGCGGTCACGGGCACTGTCACAGACGCTCTCACGGGTGAGTCGCTGCCGGGTGTGCACATCCGTGTGCTGGAACCCGAGAACGGCCGATTCATCGGGGGAGCATACACGGACGCCGCCGGAACGTTCCGCATGGACGGAATTTCCGCCGGAACGTGGCGCATCGTCACCTCCTGCCTCGGCTATGAGACAGACAGTCGAGAAATTCGTGTGGGAGCATCCGCTCCTGTCACGCTCGATATCGCACTCAAAGAGAACATCATCGACCTCGAGGAAGTGGTCGTCACCGCCTCCCGCCGCAAAGAGAAGGTGCTCGACGCCCCGGCATCGGTATCCGTGATCACCGCGCGCGATATCGCCGCGCGCAACGCTCTGACCCCGATCGATCATCTCCAGGGGGTACAGGGCGTGGACGTGGCGCAGAAGGGCGTACTGCAGCGGGAATACGCGGCGCGGGGACTGAACAACATCTTCAACGGCACCATCCGCACGCTGGTCGACAATCGCATGACCAATCTGCCCTCGCTGCGTGCGAACGTGTCCTACCTCCAGAGCATCACCGACGCCGACATCGACCGGGTCGAAGTCGTGCTCGGACCGGGTTCCGCGCTGTACGGACCAAACGTCACCAACGGTGTGATGAATATCATTACCAAGTCGCCCTTCGCCTCCCGCGGCACAGACGTGTCGATCATGGGAGGAAACCAGGCGCTGATGTCCGCCACGGCGCGCCATGCCGGCACGCTCGGCGGGAGTTTCGGGTACCGCCTCTCGGCGGGATATATGAGCGCGGAAGACTGGACGTACACCGATCCCCGCGAGCCGTACCCTGACGACAGCGATCCGGAGCGGTACATGGTCGATGCGCGGCTGGACTATATGCTGGGGCAGAACAGCAGCGTGATCCTCAACGCAGGACAGAGCACCGCGGTGCGCGGTCTGGACCTGACCGACAACGGTGCGGTGCTTGCGGATAACTTCAGGTACTCGCATGTGCAGGGCCGATTCATAAGCGGTGATTTTTTCGCCCAGGTCTATCTCAATGTCAACGATGCCGGCAACACCTACCTGCTGCGTGAAAACCAGAAAATCGTGGACAACTCGAAAAAGATCGTCGCCGAGGTGCAACATTCCAGCGCGCCGGCGGACTGGGAACGCCTGACCTACGGTGTCGACATGTATCTGACACGTCCCGAAACCGACGGGACCATCATGGGACGCAACGAAGATAACGACGACGTCAATGAATTCGGCGCCTACCTGCAGTCCGACACACGCCTCGTCGGCGACATGCTCGGTCTGATTCTCGCCGGACGCGTGGACTATCACAGCGTGCTGGAGGACCCCGTCTTCTCGCCCCGTGCGGGAGTGCGTTTTTCTCCCTCGCACAATCACAGCTTCCGCGCGACGTACAACCGCGCCTATCAGACGCCGGTGATCAGCGATCTCTTTCTCGACCTGCCGATCACTGACGACGTCTTCGGCATCGGCATCCCGCCGCTCACCTATGGACTGCGCAACGTCGGCGTGCCGGAATCCGGCTACACCTTCGAGCGCCCGGGAGGCGACCTGCTGTTCCATTCCAATTTCAATCCCGATCCCGCGATGGGACTTGGTGTCGGACAGGCCGCGGCCTACTGGGATGCCGTCGTCCAGGTCGTATCCGCATCGCCTGATCTCCCGGAGGACGCGCGTCAACTGCTCGCGATGATCCCCGCCCCGGATGCCGCACAGGTCGGCGGCACACTCGCCGCGCTGAATATCGAAACCGAGGATTTCGATCCCATCGATCCATCCGCCGTGCAGGATATCGAAGCACTGACGCCGACGAGGCTGCAGTCCATGGAAATCGGCTACAAGGGTATGCTCAGCGATCGCATCCAGCTCGGTCTGGATGTTTATCACTCTGAGTACGAGAACTTCACCACGCCCGCCCGCGTGATCACTCCGAATGTCTTTCTCAACGGCGAGCAGACGGCTGCCTACCTGTATGCCAACGCTTCGCCGGTCATCGGTGAGGAAGCGGCGCAGCAGTTCGCGGCACTCGTGGCCGGGGGCATGGCACAGGTGCCGGTCGGCACGGTCACGCCCGCGCAGGCGGCATCGCGCACCGAATTGCTCATGGCGCCGATCAATTACGGCACAATCGACTACTGGGGGGCGGATGTGTCGCTGCGCGCCGGTCTGCTGTCCAACCTCAACATCAGCGGCAGCTACAGCTGGATCAGCACCGTGTACTTCGACGACGTCGAAGGCAAGGGACCACTTTCGCTCAATGTGCCGAAGCACAAGGCCTCCCTTGCGCTGCAATACACCGAACCTGCCAGCGGAATCCAGGGCACGGTGCGCTATCGCTTCAATAACGGATTCCGGCTCAAGTCCGGCGTCTACGAGGGGCGGATCGATGCACACAGCCTCGTCGACCTTGCCGTGCGCGCGCCCCTGCCGCTGCCCCTGCGACCGGATTTCGTGCTCTCGGTGCAGAACATTCTCGACCACCGGCACGTGCAGTACATCGGCGGCGCGGAGATCGGCCGGCTCATCACCGGGCGGCTGCAGTTGCACTTCTAGAATGGAACGATGACAGGATGGCACGATCGAAAAATATCGGAGCAGGGCAATGAACGAGAGTGCTGATACGCGAGGAGCAGGGATACGCGGCCTGGGACGCGAGGTCGTTGGATGGAGTTTCTACGATTTCGGCGCGGCGTCGTTCTCGACATCCGTCATCACCGTGTTCTTCGGACCGTTCATTACCACTCTCGCCGCGGCGGCGGCGGATGGCAGCGGGATGGTTCATCCCTTCGGGATCACCGTCCATCCCGGCGCCATCTACCCCTATCTCATTTCCATCTCCGTCCTCCTGCAGATCTGCCTGCTTCCCCTCATCGGCGCCCTGGCGGATTACACGCGCATGAAAAAGCTGCTGCTCGCATGCAGCATGATCGGGGGAAGCGGCAGCGTCATTGCCATGCTCTTTCTCGGCGGGGAGGAATATCTCCTCGCCGGGATCCTGTTTCTTTTCGGCAATATCTTTTTCGGTGCTTCGGACGTCCTCTACAACGCGTTCCTTCCGGAGATCTGCGCGCCGGAACATCGCAACCGCGTCTCGGCGGCCGGGTGGGGGCTCGGCTACCTCGGCGGCGGTATCCTCCTGGTTCTGCAGTACCTGTTCGTCGCTTCCGCCGAAGCGTTCGGACTGCAGGAACTGGACGCGGCACGCATATCGCTCGCCAGCTGCGGTGTCTGGTGGCTGGCGTTCGGCATATTCGCCATTGCACGGCTGAAACAGCGGAGGGTGGCGCGCACCGGCAACGGTCCGCTGATCACTGCCGGTTTCCGCGAGTTGAAGCAGACACTTCGTACCATCCGAAAATACCCGCAGACATTTCTTTTTCTTATCGCCTTCCTGCTTTACAGCGACGGGATCCAGACCCTCACAAGCATCTCGACACAGTTCGGCCAGGAGGAAATCGGACTCGCCATGCGCGACCTCGCTGAGGTGATCCTCATCGTACAGTTCGTCGGCGTCTTCGGCGCATGGCTGTTCGAACGTATCGCGCGCCTCCTGGGGACGAAGCGTACCATCCTCCTCACCCTGAGTATCTACATCCTTATTACTCTCTATGTCTTCGCACTACTGCAGGGCAAGACCGACTTCTATATCATGGCCGCCGTGACCGCCATGGTGCTCGTCGGCAGCCAGTCTCTCAGCCGCGCGGCCTTTTCACGGATGATCCCATCCGGACGAGAAGCGGAGTATTTCGGGATTTACGAGATAAGCGAACGCGGCACCAGCTGGCTCAGTCCCCTGCTCTTCGGGCTCGCCCTGCAGTTCACCGGCAGCTATCGCCTCGCCGTCCTCTCACTCTCCGCGTATTTCATCGCCGGATTCCTGCTTCTTCTGCGGGTCCGTTTCACGCGGGCGGAACAGGAGGCGGAGGAATTCGATCCCGATCCCGCAGCAGCACCCCACCCTTCGTGAGCCATGAACAACCGAGTGCGATGATGGCGATGGCGAGCACGCCCACGGCACATTGAAGATGCTTCGGGGGAATGGAGCGGGGGCGGGAATGTGCGGATGGCGGATTCATGATTCTCCCTTCTTGAATGTTCATGATGCAGTGCTCACCGCACTGAGATATATCCTCCCGGCACTCCGCGCTTCGAAAACACGATCTGCCAGAGCTGATTGCGGCGGGCACGGAATGAACCCGAACAGCTCTGCAGAAAATATTTCCACATGCGGAAGAAGCGGTGATCGTAATGCTCCGAAAGCTGCCCGTCCCAGTTCCGAACGAACTTTTCGTGCCATGCATCCAGCGTCCTGGCGTAATCGACACCAAAATTGTGCCAGTCCTCCATGATGAACAGACCCTTCGCGGTCTCGATGATCTGCTCGGCGACGGGGAGGCGCCCGCCGGGAAAGATGTATTTGTCCGTCCATGGATCCGTTGCGTTTTTTCGCGTGTTTGATCCGATCGTGTGCAGAAGGAGAAGACCGTCATTCTCGAGACAGCGTTCCGCAATCTGCATGAACGTCCGGTAATTCGACGGTCCCACATGCTCGAACATGCCGATGGACACGACGTGGTCGAATCGCTCATCGAGGTCGCGATAGTCCTGCAGGCGAATTTCTACCGGGAGTCCAGCACAGAGTTCCCGGCCCAGTTCGGTCTGCTCTTCCGACAGCGTCACACCGACGGCGGATACACCGTAGCGCTCGGCCGCGAATTTCATGAAACTGCCCCATCCGCAGCCGATGTCGAGCACGCGCTGGCCGCGACGCAGTCCGAGCTTGCGGCAGACCAGGTCGAGCTTGGCCTCCTGTGCGGCATCGAGGTCATCGGCCTCCTTCCAGTACCCGCAGGAATACGTCATCCGCGTATCGAGCATGGCGCGGAAGAGCACATTGCCGCGGTCGTAGTGCGAGGGAACGTCCTTCGCGGCGCGGCCCCGGCTCTGCAGGTTGGTCAACTGCGCAAGCAGCACCGGCAGGAGCAGGCGCCATGGACGCACGACATGTTCGAGATCGGCGCACAGGATGCGCCGGATACACTCGGCGAGATCGTCGCAGTCCCACCATTCGTCCACGTACGACTCCCCCATGCCGAGCACTCCTTCGCGCAGAAGCCGTTCGAACAGCCGGCGGTCATGCACGCGGACATCCCACGCCCGCGCTCCGTCGATCATGACATCCGCATGCGAGAGAAGATCACGTACGACCGTCTCTGCGTTGTTCATCGTATTGCTCCTGGGGGCCGCCGCGGAATCGGATTCCAGACGCACTCCGCGGCTGCACACATAATGATGGATAGTATTATCCGAATACTATGCGATTCCGGCGAGGATGTCAAGTCCCCTCCGCACCGGATGTCGATCTTCACGCCCGCTGTCCCCGGGCTGCTCAGGTACTGGATTTCCGACTCCTTCTTTACTACATTGCTGCGAGGGATCACAGGCAAGGAGCAGGATGAATCACGCATTGCCAGGTATCGTCGTCACCGGCGCCTCGGGTTTCGTGGGAAGGCATTTTCTGGAAGCCGTTGCCGGACGCTTCCGCCTGTTCTGCATCGCGCGGCGCTCGCAGTTCGAGGCCGGCATTCCGCGCAATCCGAATCAGCGCTGGACGCAGGTGGATATCGCGCATCGTGACGCCCTGCTCGAGGTGTCGCGCTGTATCGAATCCAACGGCGGCGCGGAGTACGTGCTGCACCTGGCCGGATATTACGATTTCACATACAACGACAATCCCGAGTACACCCGAACGAATGTCGAAGGCACACGGAACGTGCTGGAACTGGCTGACACGCTCGGGATTCGTCATTTCATGTACGCCAGCTCCCTTGCGGCCTGCCGGTTTCCGGAGGACGGAGATGCCATTACGGAAGATACCCCGCCCGACGCCGATTTCCCCTATGCGCGCAGCAAGCGCGAGGCGGAGGCGCTGATCCGCGCGCATGACGCGCCATACGCGCGCAGCATCATTCGCTTTGCGGCGCTGTACAGTGACTGGTGCGAATATCCGCCGGTGTACGCCTTCCTGAAAACATGGTTTTCGGGAGCATGGAATGCGCATATGCTCGGGGGACGCGGGAAAAGCGCGGTGCCCTATCTGCATATCAGGGATCTGATCGCTCTGCTTCTGAAAATCATTGACCGCACGGATGCGCTGCCGGCCTGCGCCGTGTACAACGCAAGTCCGCCCGACACCACCTCGCATCAGCAGCTCTATGATGCCGCGAACATGTGCTATGCCGGACACACGCCGCGGGCGTGGCACATCCCGCGTCTGCTGGCGCTGCCCGGCGTGCTGCTGCGGAAGTTCGTGCTCGGGCTGTTCGGGCGCGAACCCTTCGAGCAGCCATGGATGATACGCTACATCGACCGCGTCCTGCGCGTCGATCCCTCCCGCACCGAAGATCTGCTCGACTGGAAATCCACCCCGCGCTACGACCTCGAGCGGCGCCTGCTTATTCTCGTGGAAAACATGAAAAGTCATCCCGAGATCTGGCGGCAGCGCAACGAGGCGGCACTGCTCCACCCGGCAAGCCGGCCCAATCTCGTGCTGTACAACCGCCTGCTGCGGCTGCGTGACGAGCTGGTGGAGCGCATCTACCAGGACATCCGCCTCGCCCAGATTGCCGAGGAACAGAACGACTACCGGGCCATGAACCGCGAGACACTCACCTCTTATGTCTCCCTGTTCTACGAAGTGCTGATCACGACCATCCGTACGCGCGACCGAGCGACACTGCGCACATACGCACGCATCCTGGCCTATCACCGCTATCATCAGCGCTTCCACCGCAGCCAGGTCTGTGAAGCCCTCGCGACGTTCAGCCGCCAGATCCGCGCCGCGCTCGAACAGGAGACCGATCTCGCACTCACAACCGCCCAGCTGCACGACAACATCGATCTCAGTGTTCAGCTCGCCTGCGATGAAGTCGAGGAAGTCTATGAGCAGCTGCGCGAGCGCGGCGCCGATACCGCCTCAGTCACGCGATCCGCCGAACTGCTTTCCAACAGCGCGGAAATGCAGCGCCTCGTCGACGAGTTGCACGACATCTGCCGCGACGGCTGGGACCACCTCGACTTCATGTCCGCAAAACTCTGACCGCCCGTAAGACAACCCGAATCCCGCATGGAAATCGCGCCGTCTGTTCACAGGTCACTTTTCCGACCAGGGACTGCTTTGTACATTGTTTTCCGTTTATTATTATATTTCATATAGGATGACTCGAATTCGGCCAGGGGGCTGTGGAGGAAGCGGCATGCTCGATAGTAGATAGATGGATTCCAATACATCCACTGTGTCACTCTTCACATCCACGAGGCTCAGTATGAGACTATCTGCCACAACGTGCCGTGTATTCACGGCTGCACTGTTCACGCTCATGATCCTGACCTGTCTGGACATCCCCGCTGTCCAGGCGCAGACCATGATGCCGCTTCCCTCGCATTCGAGTACCTACACCGGGTGGTCACGAGGCTTCTGGTTCACATCGCCGACGGATTTCGCAATCTATGGTGTCCGTGTCCCTACAGATGCGAGCACAACGGGCAACCAGTGCGTTCTCATCGTGAAACTGACGGGACCTCCCCCGACTTCTACCACCGGCACCACGAATTACACCGTTCTCGGTTTCTGGGGAAACGTCGCGGGGACGAGTGTCATCCCCTGTTATATCGAGGTCAATACGGGTGACTTCATCGGCGTGCTCGGGCACAGGCAGGAGGCTACCCCGGCGGATTTTAACGCGGTCAACTCGTACGGCAACGTTTATAACTCTAGCGTCCTTGGTCAGCCAGTCACACTTAATCGTTTCGGGATGCAGACGAATTTCATGTATAACCCGTCGGGACCGCCCCCTATTCTTGATCCGGTGTGGGGCACGACGAGTGGCAGCATCGGTCGTGTCGAGGTGTACGCAGGAATCCAGAGCACTGCGCCGAATGACGCGGGCATCGCCTCGATCGACTCACCGATCAACTTCTGCGCCGGTCAGCATGACGTCATCGTCACGCTCAAGAATTATGGCACGAAGCAGCTCACGTCGGCGAACATCAACTGGACACTCAACGGCGCGCCGCAGAGCACCTACAGCTGGTCGGGCCTGCTCGATACGCTCAATATGACAACGCGGGAAACACAGGTGACGCTGGCCAGCGGCATGAATTTTGCCTCCGGTGTCCCGTACGACATCGTAGCATGGACCACCATGCCCAACGGCGTACCGGATACGGTGAATCGCAATGACACTGCACGGGTGACCACGCAGGCGGCACTGGACGGTGTGTTCACCATTGGCGGCGCGTCACCTGATTATCAGACACTCGACGCCGCGCTGACCGATCTGCATGCATTCGGTCTGTGTGGACCCGTCGTGTACAAAATCCGTCCGGGTACATACAACGAACAGATCGTGATCGGCGGAAACAAATACGGAGGTGCCGTTCCGGGTGTTTCCAGCGTCAACACGATCACCTTCGAATCCGAAACAGGCAACCGATCCGACGTAACCGTCACCTATCACTCCCAGACCGGCAATCCCGTCGTGCATATCAACGCAACCAATTATGTCACGATGCGCAACCTGACACTCAGCGCCACGAATGCATCGAACTGCCGCTGTCTGCACATCAAGGGCGGATCGGAGCACTGTACGTTCGAGAACATCGACATGATCTCCCCCTCGACGACCAGCATTTCGAATGTCACCGCCGTGGTGGAATCCCCGAGCGGCTCACTCGACCACTACCTCACCTTCCGCAACTGCAGCTTCCAGGGCGGCAGTTACGGCCTGTACATGTACGGCAGCGGCTCAACGTCGACAGAGGACCACCTGACCGTCGAGAACTGCCGTTTCACCGGGCAGTACTATCGGCCGTGGTACCTGTATTACTTCGGGAAATCGGATCTCATCGATAACACGATCGAGCACACATCAACATACAGCAGCAAATACCTCGCGTATATCTACTACTGTTACGACATGAACATCGAGCGGAATTCCTTCCTCTCGAGCAATGCGTCACGCTGCTACGGCATTTATCTCTATCGCAACAACTACTCCATGAGCGGCACAACGCGCTTCGTCAACAATTTCATCAGTATTCACAACACCACATCGACGACCTACGGACTCCGTCCCTACTACACCGAGGATCTGCTGGCCGCGCACAACACGATATACATCAATTCCTCGTACAGCAGTGCATACAACGTGTACACGTACAGCGGATCGAATCACGAATACTATAATAATATCTACTACAACAACGGGAACGGACGCAACTGGTATGTGTCGAGTCCGTCAATCATCACGGCGTCAGATTATAACGCATTTTACACCAACGGCAGTGTCATGGCCTACTGGTCGGGCAACCGCGCGAACCTCGCCGCACTGCAGGCGGCCTCGGGCATGGATCAGCATTCGGTCTCGAAGGCCATCACGTTTAAAAATCCCCTGATCGGCGACCTGCACCTCGATGCGCCGTCGGATGATGATACGGATCTCTTCGGAATTCTCCTGCCCGAGGTGACGATCGACATCGACCATCAGAACCGCGTCAATCCCTACCGGGGGGCCGATGAGGCCTGTTACGTCATTCCCGGAAGTCTCACATACGAATTCGTGGACGAAGCGGGGATGCCGGCCGGTTTTGCCGAGGTGCCCGGCACCATCGGAGTCAAATACGGCGTGAGCTTCCCCGAATTTGCTTCGACGGTGACATTCACCGTGCGCTTTTTCGATCCCGTCACCGATCAGCTCGTGTATGAAACCACCTTCAGCGCCCCGAAGAAATACGGTATCGCGCTGCAGGGCACGGAATACCTGACGCTGCCCTCCTCCGTGCCGCCAGGGTATTATCGGATGGAGGTCATGTTCCACACGAAGAACAGCTGCGACGCGTACAGTGAGTACATGCCCTATGTCTCCGCGCTACTGCTCGTACCCGAAGGCCGTCTCCCCTGTGTGGTCTGGCCGGGCGACGCCAACAACGACGGCATCGTGAATTATTCCGACCGCAGGGACCTGAATCGCTACATCTACGATGCGAATATGCGATCGAGCTGGCTCACTGGTCCCGCACGCTACCAGGCCGATGCGGAATCCAATCCGTTCACCTATCTCGAATGGAAACCGCAGGCCGCCGCGCCCTGGTACACGGCGGACGGCTGTTACATGGACACCGACGGCAACGGCGTGATCAACAACCTCGACTACATCGCCATGAAGCTGAACTGGTCCAGCATGACCCCGTGGTACGGCGGTTCGCCGAAACCGGACGGCGGCCTTCCCAGCAGCTTCTCAATGGATCAGAACTATCCGAATCCCTTCAATCCGCGAACCGTCATTCGCTACCACGCACCCGAATCCTGTCATGCGCGTCTGATTGTTACCGATGCGCTCGGACGCACGGTGGCAGTCCTCGTCGACGGACGCGTTGACAGCGGACTTCATGAAACTGCGTTCGACGGCACCGGCCTGCCGAACGGAACGTATATCGCCACGATCATCATGACGGGAGATGCATCAGGCGTGACGTTCACAAAGACCGTCAAGATGGCGCTGGCACGCTGAGTGCCATCTCGATGACCTCATGGGAGCGGGCCCCGGCGACGGGGCCCGTTTTATGTACCTGACGTCATGTCGGGCATTCAGTCATATACATTTTTATCAGATTTATTGGTCTTCTTATTGACTTTTCAGGGGCGACCCCATACCTTCCCGGTACGTCATTTCATCATTTGCGAAAACCGTTTTTCCCGAACCGGTCCCGACCGGAACGGGACTAATCGCATGAACACGAACTACGGCGGGGCAGCATCCTGTGGGTCGCAGGGCAGACTTTGTGCCTGAGCCGAGGGGATGCTTGTCCGCGTGCTGCGTATTGAACCGAGCGGAGTCAGATGGACGATCACATGCTGCGATGCAACCGACACACCGATCCCGAAAGAACAATGTCTGCCGCGATATTCACCGGCCCCGGAAACCCATGAATCATGTCAGCACGCATATCCTGGAAACAGTTGATAAGGAAGCACATCATGACGAAGCATTTCACTTTATTGACCATCGGACTGGCCGTGCTGTTCACCTGCGCTGTCACGTTCGATGCGTCCGCACAGCCCGTCCCGTGCAGCAAGACATACACGCTTGACGCGGACTTCGACCTCGGCAATCTCATCAACGTCAATCACGACAGTCCCAACAACGACCAGCTGCAGCTCAACGAAGTAACCGCCCCGCCGCCGTTTATCTGGGTGGCCTGCTCGGATCGCGGAACAGCGGTTCGAATCGATGTCGTCACCGGTGCGATACTAGGTGAATACAGGACGGCGCCTGACGGTCGGGGAAAAAATCCTTCGCGAACAACCGTCGACCTCTACGGCAACGTGTGGATTGGAAACAGAAACGAAGCGTCGGGAGGACAGGGCTCTGTCGTCAAAATCGGGCTTGTGATCGGTGGCACGCGTTGCAACAAAGACTGGACACCGAATCCAACCGGTCTCTATATTGCACCGCCGTATCAGTATTGCACCGCCGAAGACCGTGACGGAGATGGTCTCATTCATACGTCCGTCGGACTCGGCAGCATTCTGCCGTGGACGAACACCGGCGGGGTGGACAATAACGGCGGCGTAGTGACCGCCGAAGACGAATGTATTATCCGGTATGTCCGTACTGCCGGCACGAATGTCCGCACCATTGCCGTCGACGCGAATAACGACGTCTGGACCGGGGGATACGGAAACAAGGTCCATCAGCATCTGGACGGAGAAACCGGAGCCAGCCTCGCCGTTCACAATCCCGACGGTGGCGGGTACGGCGGACTCATAGACGGCAACGGCGTTCTGTGGTCCTCGAACCTGGCAGCAGGTCGTCTGTATCGCATCAACGTCACAGCGGATCCGATTACGAGCTCGTATATAACCGTAAGTGGCGCGTATTCCTACGGACTCGGCATCGGTCCCGCCGGGAATATCTACAACACGACGTATCACGGAAATTCCGTCGTGAAGATCGACCCGGACGGAACGATTCTCAATACCTGGGGCACGTCAGGAAGTAACTACGACCGCGGTGTCGCCGTTACTTCAGACGGGCACATCTGGGTTGCCAACAGTGGCGGGACAACCGGTGTGAACGTGTCACATCTGAGTCCGATCGGAACGGTGCTCAAGGTGATTCCTGTCGGAGTACAGCCCACCGGTGTCGCAGTGGATACGTACGGAAAAGTCTGGGTCACGAATTACCAGACGGACAACGTGATGCGTATCGATCCGGCCCTGGACGGAGGAAATGGTGCCGTTGACCTGACCGTCAGTCTCGGAGCAAACGCCGGTCCATACAACTACAGTGACATGACCGGCGCCGTGGCACTCGGTGCCACGACCTGGAGCGGCAGCTGGACCATCACACAGATGGGTATCGATGCAACGACCGAGTGGGGAACCGTGAGCTGGAATGAGATCAAACCCGCCGGCACGTCGATCAAGGTGGAAGCACGCACATGTTCGGATCCCTGGGTGGATATTACTGCCTACAATGGTGTCCCGCTCTGCGGCACCGGAAACGCCATCATCGGTCCCTCGCTGACGGTTCGCGTCACGCTGGTCGGCGATGCCGAAAACGATATCTCTCCCGTCCTGGAAGATCTGACCATCGCCCTCTGCGACAACGAAGCGCCGGTGCCGGACGTCGATCCGCTGCCTGTTGTGACCGGAGAGTGTGACGCCGAAATCACGACGACTCCGACCGCCACGGATTACTGTGAAGGGGCAATAGACGGAACAACGACCGATCCGCTGTACTACGATACACAGGGAACATTCATCGTCACATGGTCCTATGACGATGGCAACGGTAATGTCAGCACGCAGCCGCAGACCGTCATTGTCGACGACGTGACGCCGCCGGTGCTGACGCTCAATCCCGACCTCTCGATGTGGCCGCCGAATCACACATATGCAACCTTTACCGTACCGCAGATGGTTGCCTCGGTGACTGACAACTGCAACAACTCGCTGGGGGTTGATGATGTCGAAATCTGGGCCGTCTACAGCGATGAATACGAGAATGCTGTCGGTGATGGAGACGGGAATACCGTCGACGACATCGTGATCGCCGGAGACTGCATGAGCGTCATGCTGCGCAAGGAGCGTGCCGGTGAGCTGAACGGTCGTGTGTACACGATCACGCTGGCAGTCGATGACGGCAACGGAAACATCACGACGGCGGACTTCCAGGTGCAGGTCACGCATGACATGGCCGGAAATCCAGCCATCGACGATGGAATCGCCAACGGTTATGGCGTGACGAGCGACTGTGGACAGATGGTTGCGCGACGGTTCGGACACGTCGCCGTCGGTCCGGAGGTCTGCACGCTCGAGCAGAACTATCCGAACCCCTTCAATCCCTCGACCGCCATTCGCTACAGCATTTCGATGGACGATCACGTCTCCCTGAAGGTCTACGACCTGTACGGACGTGAAGTCGCAACGCTGGTCGACGGACTCCAGCCCGCGGGCAGCTACAACGTGCTCTTCGATGGCAGCAGTCTCGCGAGCGGCACGTATCTCTACGTGCTGAAGAGCAATGGCAGAACACTGCATCGCACGATGAGCCTCATGAAGTAAGGACAGGTCGATTGCACGTCCCGTGCAACATGCAGATCGTCAGCAGCAGAGCCCCGTCACCGGCGGGGCTCTTCTGTTTTCTTTCCCTTCCCGCACTGTCCTGTGAAATTCCTCGGGAAAAACGTGCATGTTTCCCACGGAAGCATTATATTCAGATCACATTATCCATCATTATCCCGGGCACTGGCCATGCGGCCCACACGTCGCATCGGCGCGCCGCCTTGCACTGTTATCCAACGGAGGCAGAAATGACACGTTCAATCCACCGGAGCCGTCTGCTCTCTCATTTATTGATCCCAGTAATCCTGATCCTGCTAACCGGACCACTTTCGTCACAGGACTGGCCGATGGCGGGCGGCAATCCCGCCCGCACATGCTGCTGCGTCATCGGCATCCCGCAGCCGCCGCTGCGTCCCGCGACGCCGAGCCTGCTGCAGATCAGCCGGCTGCAGGTCCTGTCGTATTCCGACGGAACCCTGTATGCGGCGTCGAGCGGAGATCCGAACAGACTCACCGCGATCGACGCCGGAAGCGGTTCGATACTCTGGACCTTCGACATCCCGGCAACCACAGGAAGCATGAACCATGTCCCCGCCGTGACCGATGAACTGGTACTCGTCAGCGGACAGCATGCGACGGCACTCTACGCGCTGCACCGGCAGGACGGCACCCTCGCATGGTCCGTCCCGATCGGCTCCGCCTACTCGCGGAATGCCATCATCGACGGCGACAGGGCCTATATCGTTACCGACAGCCTCCACTGTATCGATCTCACGGCGGGTGCGCTGCTCTGGTCATACGCGTCGTTCGACGCACAGACCACACCGGCGGTCGATGATGACGCAGTCTATGTCGTCGGTGACCGTGTGCTCACCGCTATCGAAAAGCTGACCGGCCAGGAAATCTGGAGCATCCCCGCCGACGAACGGTCCTACGGACACGTGATCGCCGCCGATGACGCGCTGTATGCGTCCGACCGCTGGGCAGTGCGCGCCGTAAGCAAAACCGACGGCGCAGTGCAATGGACCGCGCCGTTCCCGGAGGTCCGCTTCTTCGCGCAGTTTTCGACCGGCTGTCTTGCGCTCAGCGACGATGTGCTCTGCGTGGGAATCTGGGAGGACACAACCGGTGTCGGTGGGCTCGTCGCGCTGGACCGAAGCAGCGGCGACCGCATCTGGTCATACTTCTTCGAGACGGAAGGGGTGTTCTCCCCGGTCATCGTCGGAAACACCGTGTACGTGACGGACTATGTCAATGATGCGCTGTGGGGATTCCGTCTCTCCGACGGCACGCTCGTCTTCGAGAACAGGGAGGCGTCGTATCTCGGTCAGCCCATCCCCGCCGACGGGAAACTGTACGTTCCTTCAAGCGGCGGGATTCGCGTCTTCGAGGAAGGCACGGTGGGCGTCGCGACGCACAATCCACCGGCAGCCGCGATGCAGCTCGACATCGCGCCGAATCCCGCGCGGGATGCCGTCGCCGTCACCGTATCACTGCGCAAACCCACACCGCTGCGCGTGTCCGTACACGACCTGCTCGGACGGGAAATCGCCGTCATCGCGAATGCCTCGTACGATGCCGGCAGGCATGTGTTCAGATGGGATGCCGCCGCAGGGAGCATCGCGACCGTTCCGACGGGGATCTACCTGGTGACGGTCCGCGGCGGAGATATGCAGCAGACGAAGAGCCTGCTGCTCTATTGAGATCATTCTGGCACAGCGGCGACGCGCTCACATCGGCGCGTCGCCCGCAGCCGTCTGTCAGCCTCTGTGAGCCGCCACTGCCGGCGACCCGCGAACACCGGCGGTTAGTCGATTCCGGCGAACCGGCTCAATCAGCGGTCTGTCACAATAGACGAATCGCCAGGCGCGGCGATCAGTCGTCTTCATTCTCACCGTCGTCGTCCGGTCCGCCGTGATCGGCGATGAGCAGCCATTTGCCATCCTGCTTGAGAAGGATGTCCGTCCAGCGGCCCTGTTTCCAGTCCGGCTCACCACCCTCGCCCATGGCGCTGAGATCGCTGTAGAGGTAATGGACGATGGCCACGTCCCTATGCACCCTGATCGCGAGGGGAGTGATATCGTAGTAAAGCACCTTCGCCAGCGGCAGGAAAAACTGCATCATCTTCACTCGCTTATCATAGGTATCCGGCACGGGTGAGCCCTTATGCCATCCGACGAAGTCCGGATGAAACACCTCGAGAAACCCGTCCACATTTCCTTCCATGGCGAGCTTCGTATACGCTTCCACGGATTCCCACACCTCCTTCTGTTCGGCGGTCCATTCCTGTGCCGCGAGCGGCGCGGCGAGAAACGCAAAGACGCAAAGTGCGGCCGCAGCCGCGGTCATGGTTCTCATGGCACAATCCTCCTCATTGTGTGAATATGATATATCCGGCAGCACCACGAGACAGCGTACTGCCTCCTGCATACTGCATACTGCGCACTGCGTACTGCATACTGCGTACTGCGTACTGCATGAAATGGGTGACGTTCCAATATACCGAATCCGTACCCGTTGTCAAGCGCTATATATAGTTAGGCAGCGCATATTTTTACCCGGGTAAAATAGGGTTTTTATCCGGGTAATATTCAAATCCAATGCCTCCCTGGAGGAATTGGGTGGTACCACCTATTGACAATCCATCGATATTTGCCGATATAAGGGACGTAGTCATCCCGTACATGTGAACATCATCATGGCCGCGGCACCTGCTTCTGCGCAGGGTGCTTCTTCGTGCGTGAACGCGCTCCCGTATGCTCCGGAACCGCTCTGACGTCAGCGTGCCTGAAACGTGATGGCACGCGCACCCGTGTCCATCTCATGTCCTGAAGTGATGCAGATTTGTCTCGCAATTCATCCCCCTCAGCTGCCAGTGGAGGAATTCATGCGACACCACCCCCGAACGCGGACGATCATGCTCCGACCAGCCGGTTGCACAGTGATGATCGTCGCCGCAGTGCTGTGCCTGACGGCGCCGCTGCACTGCCAGCGATGGCAGAAAGTCGTGATCGATTCCATGATGGTCACGCCCGTCATGCCGCGTGTGGCCGACATCGACGGTGACGGCGACCAGGATGTCGTGGTATCAGACTGGTCGATAGCCTGCGTATACTGGTTTGAAAATGCAGGGAACAATGTCCGGTGGACCCGGCATCTCATAAACGCCGGGCACCTGTCGGCCATGGGTGTCGGGATCGCGGATTTCGACGGAGACGCGAAACCCGACATCGCTGTCGCGGGCTATTATTCCATTGCGCTCGCCTGCTACAGGAATGATCTCCCGGTCGGCGACTGGCCACAGGACATCCTCGCCTACCGTGAGGAAAACGCCGACGGTGCCTCCTGGGTCGATGTCGGTGACATCGACGGCGACGGCGCTGTCGACATTCTCATGTCGGTTCAGCTGGACAATCTGCTCACGTGGTACCAGAATGGGGGCGGAACACCGGTCACGTGGTGGCGAAGACCCATTGAGAAGGCGAATGGAATCGGTGGCGGACAGATTTCCCTCTGCGATATGGATGAGGACGGTGACCTGGATATCGTCGCGGCGATGAGGAATGAGAACAAACTCATCTGGCTGGAATCACGGCGACAGGGCAGCGAGTGGACCGAACATGTGATCGACAGATGGCTCCCGGGAGCGCGGGCCGTCACGGTCGGGGATATCGACTATGACGGCGACCTGGATGTCGTAGCGGGCGGCGACAGCACTCAACCGGTGGTGCGCTATGAACAGGTCGGACACGGAGCCATCGCATGGATCAAGTCTATTCTGGATTCAACGCTCAAGGTGCCGGGACGTGTCGAGATGCTCGAGATCGATGGCGGGCCGACGAAGGAAGTCGTGGCGACGAGCTATAACGAGGGAATCGTGACCTGGTATCGAAAGGTCAATCAGACGTGGCACAGGGAATTCATCGACAGCGATCTGAAAAGCGCCCGCGGATCCTGCTCGGCGGATATCAACGGAGACGGGATCGATGAGCTCCTCGTCGCGGCACAGGAGGGATCGGGCGCACTCGTGTATTACAGGAACCTCGATCTGCTGCCCCACATCAGCTACACACCCGCCACACTCGATTTCGGGAACGTCATGATTGACGACACGGTGCGGATGCCGCTCACGATTTCCAACAGCGGACATGGCGTCCTCACCATCGAGCCCATGGAAATCATGGGTTCCGGAGCCGCCGCATTCAGCATTGATGATCCGGGGCCGTACCGTCTGGCCGAGGGCGAACACATCAGCCCGCGGATCAGCTGTGCGCCAACACAGCAGGGTGTGACAAAAGCGACATTGCGCATCCGGAGCAACGACGCGTATGCTTCCCCGCTGTACATCAACCTCATCGTTGACGGCGTCACCGACCGGATTCCGCGGGTCAGCTGCAGTCCGGCCTTGCTGGATTTCGGAGACGTCAAAATCGGCAGCACCGCGCACATGACATTCGAGATAACGAATATCGGCACGGGAAGACTCTTCATCGATTCCCTGCAGATCGATGGCACCGGGCCTGTTCCCTTCACCATCACCGATCCCGCTTCCTTCAGCCTCGATGTACGAAGAACAGCAGGCCGTGAGATACGCTGTACACCGACGGTCGTGGGCATGTTGGAGGAGACGCTGCGCATCCGGAGCAGCGATCCGAACCATGCGGCGCTGTCGGTGCCGGTGCGCGTCAACGGGGTGCGGGGACTCGATCCACACATCAGTCTCGATGCGACGACGGTGCATTTCGGAACCGTGACGGTCGGCAGCACCGCGCAAAAGGATCTCGCCGTGACGAACATCGGCGATGCGCCGCTCAGGATCGAACGGCTGGAAGTCCTCGGCTTCGGATCCTGTCCGTTCCGTCTTGAAGACCCGTCTTCTTTCAGGCTCGATCCCGGTGACACCGAATACAGAATCATCACCTGCACACCGGACAGCGCAGGGATTGCGCGGGTGTCACTGCACATCGCATGCAACGATGCGTCGTGCCCGCACCTGTACGTGGACCTCATCGTCGACGGCATCACGGATGTCGCGGATGCACCGCGCCCGCACGGCATCCGCCTCGAACAGAACTTCCCCAATCCCTTCAACCCGGCAACGGAAATCCGCTATGCCCTTCCCTCGTTCGGAACCGTGCAGCTGAGCGTGCATGATCTGCTCGGCCGCCGCATCGCCACGCTCGTCAATGATGCGCAATCCGGAGGCACGCACCGGGTCGTCTTCGACGCGGCAGGGCTCCCCCCGGGTATCTATGTCTGCCGGCTGCGGTGGAACGGACGGTCCGTCTCGCGAACCATGACACTGCTCAAGTAAGCGAATGCGCACGAACGGAATCCATGGAGGCTCTCATGCAAGAACCATCCCGAACCCGAACTTCCCTGCACCGACCGCTCTGTTCCGCGGCAATGATTGTTGCGGCCGTGTTGTGCATGTCCGCGCCGCTGCACGCGCAGCAGTGGCAGAAAATCGTGATCGATTCCGGAATGATCGCACCGGTCATGCCGCGCGTGGCGGACATGGATCGTGACGGCGATCAGGATGTCGTGGTCGCTGACTGGAAGGATAACAGAATTTTCTGGTTCGAAAACGCCGGGGACAATGTCTCGTGGAGCAGGCATGCCATTGGAACTGGTCAGGCAGTGCCCATGGGTGTCGGCATCGCGGATTTCGACGGTGATACGCTGCCCGATGTCGCCGCCGCGAGCTATACCACCGCAGGCAGTATCGACATCGCTCTCGCATGGTACAGGAACAGTCTCCCGGCCGGCACCTGGCCGCAGGATGTCATTGCGTATCGTGCTGATAATGCAACCGGAGCAACCTGGGTTGACGTCGGCGATATAGACGGTGACGGGGATAACGACATCCTCCTGTCAGTGGATTGGGACAACATCCTCATCTGGGTCGAGAATACGGGTGGCTCACCGATCGCGTGGTCGTTACGGCCCATTCATGAAACGGCCGGTGTTCAGGGGGGACAGATCGTTCTCCGTGATATGGACGAGGATGGCGATCCGGATATCGTCACGGGCATGAAAGGAAAAGACAGAGTCGTGTGGTTCGAATCGCAGCGGCAGGGCCTGGTCTGGAAAGAGCATCCGATCGACACACTGCTGCCGAACGCACGAGCCGTCACCGTCGGCGACTACGACTATGATGGCGATCTGGATGTCGTGGCGGGCGGCGCGCCCGGCCATGCCGTGGTGCTCTGCAGACAGATCCGGAATGGCGCCGAGGTGTCCTGGACCAGTGAGCTCGTGGATTCAACGCTGGGGGTACCCGGACGTGTTGAGATGCTCGAGATCGACGGCGGTCCGACCAGGGAGATCGTGGCCACGAGCTATCATGAGGACATCGTGGTCTGGTATCAAAAACAGGGAGACACATGGCTGCGAAAATACATCGACGCGAACCTGCCGAGCGCCCGGGGATCCTGCACCGCGGATATCGACGGAGACGGGAACGATGAGCTCGTAATTGCCGCGCAGGAAGGATCGGGGGACCTCCTCTATTACAGGAACAATGACCTTGTCCCCCGCATCAGCTGCTCACCGGGCACGCTCGACTTCGGGTACGTCATGGTGAACGACATGGTGCAGATGCAGCTCGAGATTTCCAATACGGGGAAAGGGATTCTCTCTATCGACACGCTGCAGATCATGGATGCGGGAGCCGTTCCGTTCCGTGTCGTTGACCCGACGCCCTTCCGTCTCGATCCCGGGGAAAAAACGACCCGATCGATCACCTGCACGCCGCGGGTGAAGGACGCATGGCAGAGCACGCTGCGTGTCGCGAGCAGTGATCCGTTCACTCCCGCACTGCAGATTGACCTGCTCGCCGAAAGCGTCACGGACAGCATCCCGTTCGTCCGTGTCAGTCCGCCCGCACTGGATTTCGGGGACGTACGGATTGGCCGTAAGGCGTACCGGACGCTGACCATTACGAATATCGGCACAGGAGATCTGTCCATCGACGCCCTGCGGATCCGGGGCAGCGATCCCGTGCCCTTCGGCATCCATGACCCCGGTCCGTTCACCCTTCATCCGCGACAGTGGACGTCGCTGACAGTGCGCTGCACGCCGGTGGAGGACGGAGAAAAGCGCGACGCGCTGCACATCCTGAGCAGCGACCCGGAATACCCGGACGTGACAGTGCCGCTGCGGGTCAATGGCGAATCAGGACGCACACCGCACATCAGCATCAGTACGAGGACGCTTCATTTCGGGACGGTCGAGCTGAACAACACCGTGACGCGGGAACTGGTCATCACGAATGCCGGTGACGGGCCGCTGATTGTTGACACCCTGCTGATCAGCGGGGATGCGGCCTGTCCCTTCACGCTTGACGACGCCTGCTGTTTCACACTCGCACCGGGAGACACGGCGACCAGAGTCGTCCGCTGCACGCCGTCGGAAAAAGGGATCACGCAGGATCCGCTGAAAATCGCATGCAACGATCCTGCGTGCGAGACCGTCATCGTCAACCTCATCGTCGACGGGGTCACGGATATCGCGGATGTTCCGATCCCACATGCAATCCGCCTCGAACAGAACTTCCCCAATCCCTTCAATCCGGTGACGCACATTCGCTACGCCCTTCCCTCGCAGGGAACCGTGCAGCTGAACGTGCATGATCTGCTGGGCCGCCGCGTCAGGACGCTCGTCAATGATGCGCAATCCGGAGGCCTCCACGGCGCCGTCTTCGACGCTGCGGGACTTCCCTCCGGCATCTACGTCTACCGGCTGCGGTGGAACGGACAGACCGTTTCGAGAACGATGATGCTCATGAAGTAGAAGAGCAATACACCCCCGGCGAGAGCACCACGGCGTATCAGGTGATCTGTAAAAATAGGTGGTATCACCCATTGACATTGTGGAAAAAGAGATTCATACTGCGACTGTCTCATCACCACGACTGTTCGAATCCATCACATGCTTCTCCGCCCGTGTTCGGAACGGCTGGGAGCGAACGCATGTACGCATACATCCTCAAACAAGAAGCAGGAGGTGTCTCTCATGACAAACCCATGGATTCGATCGACGTGGCGGGGACTGTGCGCACTGCTCGCCTTTGCAGTGCTTTCCGCATTCGCGACAGCGCAGACGGAACTGGAATGGGCTGCCAGCGGAAGCCATCCTCAGGAATACGAGATGGGTGGAGATCCGGCTGTCGCTCCGGGGACGGACGGATGCGGATTCATCCATTCCATCACGGAGGAAACCAATGGATTCGGGACGTGGATGACGTCCATCGGCGCCGCGCCCTATCGCGGCAAACGGGTCCGCCTCACGGCATCGCTTCGCACCGCCGATGTGGAGCAGGGTGCCCTGCTCTGGCTGCGCGTCGACGACGCGAAACACAACGCGCTCGCGTTCGACAATACGGAGGACGAACCGCTTACGGGCACCTCGGACTGGAAGGAATTCACGCTTGTTCTCGATGTTGCGGAAGAAGCGGACAGCATCGTCTTCGGATCCCTTCTCCTCAAAGGCGGCGAGATGTGGACCGCCGATCTGAAGCTGGACGCCGTCGGATCGGACGTGGCGGTCACATCTTCTCCTCCGCCTCCCGTCTCGCAGAGCGCTCTGTTTCAGCGATTTCTCGGTGTGTGGGAAGGAAATATCGTCAGCACTCAGGAGGGCGTGGATGAAAACATGGTGTGGCCATTCCGTCTCGAAGGACGGCCGATGCTTGGAGGAGAAGGCGTTTTGCTCGAAGGGTCTTTCGATGTGCCGGACTATAAAAGCCATCACTGGTCTCTCTGCCTCCTCCCGGATTCGAGACACGGCGGCATCTCCATGCTCGAGGCAACCAGCAGTGGTGAAGTAAATCTGTTTCGTGGCAGCGCGGATGAATCCGACCCACCTGCAGTCACCCTCGAGGCCAGGGATGTGATCCAGGGTATCGTGACCACACAGGATCTGAACATTACTTTTCCCGATGAAAGCGCCGTGGAGTTCAATACCGTTTTCCGCATGGGCGGCAGGCTCGTGATGACACAGCGCACGGTGCTGAAGAAGCAGTAACCGCGCCGTTCCACACAAAAAAACGTGAACATCGTCAACACCGGTGTGAGAATCAGGAACAGGGAGGCCTCGAACCTGCGATGATTTGCAGGGTTCCCATGCTGGCAGGGAATTTGCACTGCATTCGAGTAGACGTGCAACTATTATATAAGCAGTGGCGATTTGATCCCTATTGCGGCCACGATTTTTCGAACAGCTAAAAAGGAGTTTTGCATTACGCAGGATCTGTTACACGATGAATGAGCTGCGGCTTCCTGAGAATAATTCGCAGTGTGAATTTTCAGGTACGAACATGGCGTCCTGCGGGGATCATCCCCGCAGGACGCCGTAGTGATTCACTCCGCTATTCGAACTCGTCGGGATATTCCTCCTCGTCCGGCGCGAAACCGGCGACGAGCAGCCAGCTGTCATCCTCCTGCTTTCTGTAGAGCTGCCCCACGCCCCAGCCGATCCCGCCGCCGCGCACGGCGGCGCAGCGCAGACACATATCCCCCCAGGTCATGCTGCCGTCGATTGCGCCGTCTACGAGGTACGCGTCCCGCGCGAACGGATGCCCGCACACGTCACAGGACTCCGGTGCCGGCATGCGATACTGTCCGAGCCGCCGTCCGCGTTCCGCGTCCTGCTGCTCAAGCGCATCTTCGATCGACAGCGGACCGCCGGGCGCATGAACCACCTCCGGAGCCGGGAAATCCGCAGAGTAATAGATTGGCGTCTCTCCCTCGATGCCACCTTCCACACGGATCGAGATACCCTCGGCCTTGAAATCCAGCCGACGCATGGCCTCCGCGAACGGCGTGTATTCCGGGACATTCGCATATTTCACTTCCCGCTCGTGGACGCTTCCATCACCCAATCCGCCGATCTGCCAGAAGAGCACGATATGATGGTCGCTGGCCCGCACGATCGGCTCCACGACGAAGCCGTACATGAAAAGCATTTCCTTTGTATCTGCATGCAGGATCAGCGTCGGCTGCATTGCGCGCGTACGGTAGGCGCGCAGCGGCCACTGCATGAACACATCAAGACGATAGCGCAGGCGAGGACGCTCACCGCTGAGCTTCCGCTCCATCACGCTGCGGATCTGCCAGATGCTGTCACGGACAGCCCGGTCACACCCGTCCAGGCGAGCAATTTTCTCCAGCAGCAGGACGAGGTCATCGCGCACGGCAGCCTCAAGGGAGCCTGGAAGAAGTTTTTTTATCATGGGGACCTCCATCGTTTTTATTTCAACATGTCCCTCTCCAGAAGTCCTCCCGTCCCCCCGGCCTCCCTGACCGGTCCCCCTCTACCCGGACTCCATCCCCCCCGGCCTCCCCGGCCGGGCCGCGTCAGCGGGGATATGCGCCGGGCGGGATGCATCTCAGTCGGGATAGATGATGACGGGGATGCGGCGCACGGCGTCGTCGGCGTGCAGGGTGAGCAGCACTTCCTCGCCGTCGCGGGAGACGCGTCCGTCGAGATAGAATTTCAGGCGCATGCCCACCGTGCGTCCGCTGGCGTCGCTGATGGGGACGAACACGTAGTCGTCGAGCAGGTCGCGGCCGGACTCGGATTCGGCATCCACCCAGATGCGCTCGGGGGCGCGCTGGTTCTGCGCGATGCAGCTGCCGCAGACATAGGCGTCGAAGCGGAATTCCTGGTTGACGGGATATTCGCCGCCGCGGGAGAACGACAGGTTGCGGAAGCGCACCGGCGCATCGAGGACGGCATAGGTGAAGCGTGAATCCCCGAGGCGCTCTTCGTCGACGGCGACGGGATAGATGCGGTCACCGTAGAATCCCTGCACGCGCAGCGTTTTCCCCGCGGCGTCATCCGGCAGGGGGAATTCCGCCAGCGAGCCATCCCCCGCGGCGATGCGCGCGCCGTCGAGCGCGGCCTCCCAGCGGTAGCGCGAACGGTCTTCGAGCCCGGCCACGGCGAGATTCTTGCGGAACAGTTCTCCGGCGAAAGCATCGCGCACGGTGGACGCCGACACCGGCCATTTGACAGTCACGCGAAACGCAGTCTCGTCGCGGCTGAGCGATCCCGCGCCGCGGGTGTCGCGTCCGTTGAGCCTCACCCGGTAGTCGCCCGGCTTCGGGAACGTCCCCTCCCACCGGATGCGCTCGTCCTCCTGCGTGACGCTGCCGTGCGAGGGCTCCACCCGCACGCTGGAGGCCGCCACGCCCTGCACTTCGATGAAGCCGGAAGCCGGATATCCCGCGGCCGTGACGAGTTCGCCGCCGTTGAGCAGCAGCTGGCTGCCGGCGGCGATGACATCAACCGAGAGCTCAGAGCGCAGCACTTCGTGCCGCTGGAATATTTCGCGGTAGTTCGGCACAAAGGCCTCGATGATGCGCCGGGGGAATTCCATCGAAGCGAGCTTCACGCGTCCGCCCGGACCCTCGTCGAAGCGGTTGTTCGCCGAATTGCCGATGAAGCGGTACTGGCCGGGACCGGGTGCGGTCCATTCGAACGCGTAACGCCGCTCGCCGTTGTTCAGCTTATGCTCGACCGGACGCACATCCACCTCGGGCTTGAGGCGCTGCAGGGTGTCCGTGCCGCGGAAGACCAGCACTTCCGGGGGACGCGTCAGCTCGTCGTCGGGTCCCATGCCCTGCACGGACACAAAGAACAGCCGCCGGTCGCCGACCTCCATGGTGGTGCTGCCGTTGAGGGACTGCACGGGCGCGGTCTCCACCAGCTCGGTAATGATTTTCTGTGTGAGTCGATACAGTTCGTCCCGCTCGCGGCGCAGCTGCGTTTCCGCATCGTCGCGCTCGACGATGATGATCAGCAGCTCGCAGATCACCGCGAGGTAAAGAAAGAAGTACACCTGGTACTTGCGGAAGGATTTATTGTCCTGCATGGCGGTTCTCCTTTATGATCTTCCCTGCTCCGCTGCCGAAGAGGCGTTGAGGTCTTCGACCACGCCGCGCAGGGCCTGGAGCACATATTCCTTGTCGATATACTGTCCGTTCGGCAGGCGCACGGTTTCCACCGTTTCGGCGCTCTGCAGCTGTTCGCTGCGCTCATACCAGGTGGTGAGTCCGAGCATGCACAGCACGGTGATCTCCACGGCGATGGCCATGATGATCAGGTCCGGCTGATGCGGCACCATGAACTTGATGCCGCGGAGTCCGATCGTGAGGATCAGGAACGCCGTTCCGAGGAAGGCGACGGCGGTAACGTTATTGCGGTAGTCGGGGATGAAGGAGTGGCGCATGTAGGCGCGGAAGGCGCGGCGGCTGCTCTCCTCTTTTCGGATCCACTTTTTCGGTTCCCGCCGCAGGTGTTCGCCGAACTCCGGGGCGATGCGGAAGGCCGTCAGCACACCGCCGATCAACGCATGAGCGCCGCCACGGAAGAGCATGAATCCCAGCGGAGAAAACAGCAGCAGCACGACACCGAGCGATGTGAGCAGCACGACGGTGATCAGCCGCATGTCGACGATGAAGGTGGATTCACCGATGCGGAACACGTACGCGCTGTTCCAGAGATTGGCAGCAACGCCGCCCGGTGACGGCATCAGGTGCTCCAGCTCCGCGTACGACGCGCCGCTCAGCGCCCGGCCGTCCTTCGCCAGCATGGTTTCCAGTTCTGCCAGCGCCAGCGTGCGTCCGCTCCCTCCGCCCCCGAACATCGCATCCGAAAATGGATCGCTCGCAAACCGTGAATCCGCAATCTGCGAATCCGCAATCTGCAATCCCGCACCGCTGTCATCGGCGAGCAAGAGATTTCCGAAACCTGACCATGCAATCAGCACAGTCAGAATGATGATTCTACGCATGATATCCTCCTGTTCAGAGAGTTATACAACAACTCCCCCGTGCAACAGGGTGAATCGCGTCAGACTTGTAAGGGGTAACAATTAGGTACTTTTAGAAAGGCAAATTCCGTGCCATTCATCAGACACGGTCATAGCGGGTTGAATGATGCTATTTCGGCGGGTTCGTCGTGAGGATAATTCACAAATGTGTGAGAAATGTTCTCTATATAATCTCCCTGATTATATAATTCGTTTTTTCCATTGTCATTCTGATACGTCAAAGAACAGGTCTCCCAGGGGCTCGAAGAATCTGCCATTCTTCAGTCTATATCATCCCCGAATGCTGCTGTGTCGCATCTGCCGCGCAGGACTCCCACGACGCTGCCCCGGCTGGGGTGCGCGGTCCGCTGTTTCACGGAGAACGTTCGCTGCGATATGGATGGTTGTGCTGCCGATAAATCCTCTGTCTGTGCTATGTGAGGAGGGCGATATGTTCAGACAGGAGCGAGGATTCAAAGGCAATAGAAGATTGTTATCGTTGAGTGGGCTGCAAATATACAACCTCACAGCAGCGATGTCAAGGATAAAATTGCATAACGCAATTTTTGTATCATGCAATGATACGTATCACCACTGTCAATCACCCCCTCCCCCGCCGGCGATGCCGCGCAGGCGCAGGAGCAGCGGTATCGCTCCCGCGAGCGCGGTCAGGATGGCGACCGTGGAATTGAAATAGTCGGGATTGTTGGTGAAGAGCACGACCGCGATGATCACCGAACCGATGATGATGGGATACTTGACATACTCCCAGAAGCCCGCGGGCTCTTCCTGCTCCCAGAGCTGTATCCGTTCGACCGACTGCATGGAGAGAACAAAGTTGCGGAACGATTCATTGAACAGCCGCAGTGTCGGCCGCGTCGTCACCAGCCTTCTCTGGATCAGCTGCTGCACGATGTCCCTGGTCTGGAAGGAAGCGAATCCGTCCTGCGCAATATGATAGAGGACGAGCCGCTGCCGCTTCGTGCAGGTCATCCAGATCGCCTGGTAGAGCGGACGGCTGTTGCGCCCGATCCACAGCAGCAAATCACCGGGGGATGTCAGTCTATCGTTTTTGATCAGTTCGGCCGCTATCCCCGCGATCTTTCTCATCTCGCGCCGTTTGCACTCCGTGCCGAGCAGATTGAATAATTTCCACGTATCCGGCGGCGTCCTGCCATCCGGCTCCATTTTGCACTTTTTACTGCAGGACTTGTCCTCTCGTACAGCAAGCGAGTGCCCGTCTGCCGCGGGATCCGCTATGGTTCTCGCATACATGCGCACCAGCATACCGAGCGCATGCCTCCATCGCAGCTGCATGTTCTCGGATTCTGTTTTTTCGGTCTGCTCGAAGAAATAGTATTCAGGTTCGACAGAACAGATGATGAATACGGACATATTCCGTGACAGGAGCAGTTCCTCGATGAGTTCAAGCTTCATCCTGTTGAACGAAGCATTGTCGTAGCGGTATTCAAAACTGTCGATGATGATCCTGCCGCTGAATCCTGTGGCGACCCTGATTCGCTCGCGCACGGACTGCAACCAGGTTTTTTCATCCACTTCTTCATCGGCGAGATCCACGTACCGCTTCCAGTCGCGCAACCGCTCCATTCGTTCGGCATCCGTCATTGCAGCGCGCGGCTTCCAGCGGCACACGATATCCTTCCTGTCCTCATCCGTCGCCCAGATGCAGAGATAGTTCTCCTTCTGCTGGAACGGATTCACCTGGCCGCGACGTACGATATCGGTGAAGAAGAGGCGTTTCGTGACATATCGTATCATGAAATACAGCAGGAGCAGAAGAAGCACGGAGAGGACGACCAGGGAGAAGCCGCCCTTCTCCGGGAGCACAACGAAGCGTTCCGGATGCGACACGAAATACATTTGTTCCCCACCCGTTGAAACCGGCCGTTGTGCGAACCCCGGTCCCATGAGCGCGCTCAAGCGGTGAACTCTTCTGCTCAGCGGCAGCATGAACACGTCGAGCAGCTCCTCCCCGAACGCGAAGCGGGGCGTATCGGGACGCCAGTCGCCGTCCTCCAGGCCGGCGGCGCATCGCCCGTCGAAATAGAGATCGGTCGCATCCTCCCTGAACAGCGACGCGATCGTGTCGCACGCGCTGCTGCAGTCCGGATACTCCTTCGAGGGAATGTGCGCGCTGCCGAAGGTGTGCCGGATTCTCTGTTCCCTTTCCTCCAGGCTCATGCTTCCGTGCGCGATCGTTTCGCGGTTGTGCGCGTCCCGGTACACGTCAACGGATATCCTGAAGAAGATGAACACCGGAACGATCGTCAGCATGAGCGTCATCGTGATCATCATCCAGAGGTATTGCCCCCGGGCATGATTCCAGCGCGTGTGTTTTTTGGAAGCCAATCGTGTTGCTATCCGCCGGCTTCCGAAAATGATCACCAGAGCCGCCGCCGTCAGAAGCGCCGGGATGATTTCGAAATCCATATCCGAAAAATTGTCCGTGTACCGCAGAAACATCGTAACGAGGATGACCAGCGCGAGGATATGAACGAGCATGACGATCTTTCGCGGATTCCACCAGCTGATAAAGCACTCGAAGAGGGAGGGACGTGGACGGGCCGCGTTGGCATCGCCGGGTGCGGAAGCGTCGGCAGGCGAAGCGCCGGAGGCGTGGCCCATGGGATATGAAGCCGTGTCAAGACGCCGGAATACCATCAGCAGCGCGACATGCGGGATGATGACGATCAGGAGCAGCGCCGTGGGCGTCTGTGATGCGAGGAGTCCGATGAGCAGACTCAGCACCGCCACGCAGGTACATACCGAGGCGAGTGCCGTGTACTGCGGCGCGTGTGTCTCCTGGAACCACAGCCACGCAACCTGCTCCTTCCGCACGACGCGGAACGCCACCCATGCCGCGAACAGCGGGATGCAGAACAGGAGATAGAGAACAATGCTCATCACCAGCGATCCTGCCGCAATGTCCGTGCGGGACTGATCATTCGCGTACACGACGCCGTACCACTGCTGTTCCCTGATCTTCAGAGGAAAGACGTGCATGAGGACGTCATTCTCCCAGTAGCGCGTATGTGCGAATCCGCGCACACCGGCACGGACCGTCGCACGCAGCTTCTCATTGTCACACTCGGTGAACAGGTTCTCATGAAGATTCCGCTGCAGCACCGAGTGAAACAGTACCGTCCCGGCACCGTCGATCAGCATGTACCCGTAACCGTACGGCATGTACACGTTGACGAGCGACTTCGGGAGAAAGTCGACGGAGACAACAACAGCTGTATCCCTGTCACTGTTCGTTGTATCCGCTTTGCTCTTCGCTGTTTCCGCTTTGCTCTTCGCTGTTTCCTCCTTGAGAGAAATGTGGGATGAAGCACTGTAAGCCACCATGAACTCGCTCGAGCTGCGCGAGTAATGCGGCTGGATCCAGTTCTTCCTTCCGTTTTCGTAGACTTCCCTGAAATACTCCCTGTCCGAAAGTTCCATGCGCCGAAATTCCTGTGCTGTCGTGGTCCACAGCGAACGCATGTCTCCATCCGCATCGAGCCAGTACAGCTGTTCGAAATAGGGATACGCCAGAAACACCGTATCCGTCTTATCCAGGTTCGCAAATATGCTGCTGCGGCTTTTCAGACCGGAGTTGTTATTCCTCAATGTGTCCACCGCAGCCACCATGGCATCAACCGAATCGAATTCGGCGTAGACCCGCTGCTCGATGCTGCCAGCCAGGTCCTCAAGGAACGCGCGCTCCCTCCCTTCGGCGTCATATTTGAGGTAGACAATGTAAGCGATGCACAGGGTCAGGAGCATCGTGCCGAACAGCACGCTGACGGCGCTCATGACCATATCGTTTTTCCGCACACGGTCGGTGACGCGCTTGAAGTTCAGGTTTACCAGCGGGATGGCGAGCAGGAGCAGCGCGAGCACGATCAGGGCGATGACGACGTGATCGCCCGGCATGGCCTGCGCTTTCGCGTCGAAGGTCTCTGATTCGAGGAGCGCACACACGCGGAAGCGGCCCATGATCTGCAGGTAGAATTCATAGGATCTGCCGGCGAGCTGGATCTGTCCGGCCGACGTGTGCTTCGCCAGTTCGCCGATTGTGCGCATGTCGCCATCGACATTGACGCTGTCGAGGCTGCTGACCGTGACCCCGGCCGGTGAATCCTGGTAATACACGGTATCGCAGTCCGCGTCGGTGATCAGCAGCACATCGAAGGTCTGTTCGGTAATCTGGAAGGCTTCGAAAAGTGTCGGGAAGGTCGTCGATACCTTGATGACAGATGTATCGATGCGATCCGGCGCCAGGAAATAGAGCAGGGAGTCGGGTGTCATGACGAGTGTATCGAGTCCCCATGCCGTCTGCGGCTTCACCAGGTATTCCGCGTTCTTCGCAAAGGGAAAATTCGCCGTGATCGTTTCGGACGCGAGATCCTCCGGGTCCGCCATTTTCAGATTTTCGATGGAGATGCGGAACGCATCAATGCGCTCCTGTATCATCGTGGTGATGGTGCCGAGGTGGCGGAGGTTGTGCTCGGTCAGGTACTCCCTGTTGCGCTGGATATTCATGAAGTAGAGAAACACGCACCCCACGACGAATATGCAGACGACGACGATGATGGCGATCCGCTGCATGGAAAACGGTACACGCTTCTTTTTCGCTGTTTCATTCCCTTCGGTCGCGTTCTTTTCGTTCATCACTCCTCCAGGCTGTGTCGCATCCGGGAAGTTCAGGCGGCGTATCAGTCATCACGATCGGCGAACCCTGACGGAGGAACACGCGCGACGTTGCGCAACACGAAGTGTGCCGCGGAACGTAACTCTGCCATGACTGTAACAACGTCAGATTGACGGAGGAAGTGTACAAAATATCTCCCCGAAGGTCAAGAGCTCCTGCTCTTATACTGCCGGGATGAAACGCAATGTGCGATCAGCCCGCTACCGGTAATTCCGCAGCGTCCCCTCTGCGAGTTCGATGACGCGGTCGCGGAGCTCATCCGGAGCGACGACGGTGACACCTTCGCCGCGGCTGGCGACCCAGGAGGCGATTTCGTCGAGGGAATTGACGGTGGCCTCGAGGATGAGCGAGCCGTCAGGTTCCTCTGTGACGACCTGGGTTTCGAAGAGCTGGCGGGGTTTGAGGCGTCTGGCCCAGAGCGGCGAGAGGCGCAGGCGGATGTGATGCTCCTCGGTGCCGATCCAGCTTTTGAAGGAGTGGCGGAACATCGCCTCGATGTCGGGGGCGGGAACGGAGCGGAAGCGTTTCCGGGTGGGACGCACCGCCTCGATCTTGTTGAGGTGGAACTGCTTGATGCGTCCCTCGTTGATCGCCAGCACGCGCCAGTAGCGGTCGCTCTGGAAGAGCAGCAGCGGCGCGATTTCGCGTCCCCGCTCGCGCCGGCTTCCCTCCTTCAGGTAATCGATTTCCGCGATGCGCTTCTTCTCGATGCAGCGCTGCAGCAGCACCGCCGTGCGCAGCGCCTGCGCTCCCCTGCGGCGCACCATGAGTCCGACCGCGTTGTCCACTCCCCGCTGCGCCGTGCACAAAGAGAGATACTGTGCGACCAGCTCCTTGAGCCGCCGCGGCGGCATCGGCGTATCGATGCTGATGCCACCCTTTTTGTGGGAATGGATATCGATGCCGCTTCCGCGAAGTTCGCCCAGGTCGCGCTTGATCGTCAGCTCCTCGCAGTCATACAGCGCCGCCAGGTCCACCGGACGCAATTCCTCCGCATTCCCGATCGCCAGTCCCGCAATCTCCAGCTGGCGCTTCAACTTCGTCTGGATATCCAGCATTGCTCTGATCTCCTCCTTTATAAACCACTATCGTCACAGCTGCCTGCAATATCGAAGTGCAAAGGACAAAGTGCAAAGTGCAGAGTACGTGTCGGAAACGCACGGATGGCACAAAACGCGGCTTTGCACTTTGCACTTTGGACTCTGCACTTTGCACTCAACAAGTATCACCCGATGATACAGCTCCCTCCCCATGCATCAATTGCGTAAGGGACCGCCGGAGATGCATCGTCCCTACACGGCGCCGGTGCGTGAAACGTATTCGACGAGTTTCCCCAGTGTCGTCACGTAGCTGCCGTATTCATTGTCGTACCATCCGAAGATTTTTGCGTGCGTGACGGGGACCTTCAGGGAGCGCTCGGCCTGCACACCGTCCGCCCGGAGAATTGCCGGACTGAGTTCGATGAAACCGGTACGCGTGTGTGTATCATGTCCTTCGATGACGACTGAAGCGGGAACGCCCAGCAGATCCGCGGAGACATTCTGATCACCACTGTAGCACAGCAGCCCCTTCTGCGGTCCCTCCGCAGCATCGCGGTAGACAGCGTTGATGTACTCGCGGGTGACGGCCGGTTCGGCCCTGTCGTTCAGCGGGGAATGGAAGGTCAGGTTGAGATTGATCAGCGAAACGGTCGTCGTCGGGATGCGGACGGAATCAGCCATGAAACCGACGCGGGCGATTTCCGGCAGCACCTGTTCGAGTGCCTGCGCGGCACCGGTGGAAGACAGGATGATGTTGTTGAACACCGACCGCGATTTGCGGAGGTCCTTTGCGCGGCTGCCCGGAACGCTGTCAAGCACGCTCTGCGTGTTGGTCGCCGCGTGTATGGTCGACAGTGACGCCGTGAGGATCTGTGCGGTCTGCTCCGCCTCCATCAGGGGCTTCATCATGTGTGCCAATCCCGTCGTCGTACAGGACGCGGCGGAAATCAGGTGATGCCGTTCCGGATCAAAACCGGTATGATTGATGCCGTAAATCACCATCGCCGCATCGTCGGGCGTTGCGGCTGTTTTGTCACGCATTTTGAAGGGAGCGCTGGCAATGACCATGCGTGCGCCCGCGGCAAGGTGCCCGCGAATGCTTCCCCCCGCCGTTTCAGGCGGCAGCGTCGGATCGAGGTAGCGGCCCGTTGCATCCACGACGAGGCGCACGCCCTCTCCGCGCCAGTCGATCTCGCGCGGATCGCGCGCCGTGCGCAGGACTTTGATCCGCAATCCGAAAAATGAAATCACCCCGGCATCCGCGTCGAGGACGCGAATGTCCCTGTTTCCGTTCACCCCGAAGAGAAATGTTTCCGCCGGACCATAGGTCGAATCGGCCCCGAGCATATGGACGACGTCTTCGATACTGCGGCCGACTTCCCGGCCTGTGTTCACGACAATTTCATCGAAGCTGCGATTAACGGCGAAATACCAGATCAGCATCTTTCCGATCCGACCGAGCCCGTTGATCCCCAGAACAGTGCTGCCGGTGCTCGTGTTGGTCATGGCATACTCCTTTACGACATTTGAATTTGGATATAACTCACCGGCAGCGATCCGCGGTATATGGTCCCCAGCCGGCCGTCGATGGCAATGGCGTCTCCAGCATGAAACGCGACGCCATTGATGGTACAGATTTTCTCCGCTTCGTTCACGTGCAGTGCGCGGCAGTCAACGACGCAGGTTTTATGCAATCGCACGGCGGTCACGGCAGCATGCGATGTCGCGCCGCCGCGCGCAGTCAGCATCCCGTCGCATTCGAAAATCATCCCGATATCGTCGGGCACGGTGTCCGGTCGCACCAGGATGCGGTGCGCCTGTGGATGTGTGCGCAGCACGTTCTCCAGATCGTCGTGATCGAAGCAGACATACCCGTTCATTGCGCCACCGCCGATGCCGAGGCCCGATCCGACCGGTGCGTCGCTCAGGTCATCGGTATCGAACACCGGGATCCGCCGGTCGTGCATCGGGGAATGGTCGCGGCTCTGCAGGATGTGCAAGTCCTCTCCCCTGCTGGTCTCGAAGGTGAATTCGATCTCCTGATGACCGAAACTGTGCTTCGAAACAATGGCCGTGGCGTATCGGTGGAGCGTTTGATAAATGTCCGGAAAATCCTTCTCCAGCGACCACTCCACCGGTGTCTGCGCGCGCAGCCGCTGTCGCTCGGAAACCGGTAATGTGTGCACCAGTCCAGCGACGATGTCCTCCCCCTGGCTGCACACAGTGAAATCCCCGTACAGGAAAACGCCGGCCTCGCGGATGAACGGGTCATGCGTAAATACGACTCCGGAACCGGAATCATCATTCAGATTCCCGAGTACCATATGCTGAATGATCACGGCCGTTCCCCAGTCCTCGGCGATCTGCAATTTCGCACGGTAGACGTTGGCTCGTTCGGTGTACCAGGAGTCGAGGACCATGAGCACGGCTTCCAGCAACTGCTTGAACGGCTCCTCCTCGATGATCACGCCGTGATCTGTCAATACCTGCTTGTAGGTGAGAGCAATCTCGCGCATCTGCGCAGGGGCGAACTGGATTTTCAACGCGACACCGTAGCGTTCCTTGAATGCCATGATCACCGCATCGAATTCATCCCGGGCGATGCCCTGAACCATCCCCCAGGTCTGAAGAAAGCGGCGATAACAGTCCCACGCCGTCCAGCCGTAATTTTTTCGCTGGCTCAGTCCTTCGACGATCTCATCGTTCATCCCGACATTGAGGAAGGTGTTCATCGCACCCGGAATTGATATCGCCGCACCCGAGCGCACGGAAAGCAGCAGGGGATCCGCAGGGTCGCCGAATCGTTTTCCGCTGACGGACTCGAGATGCCGCAGACGGCCGCGCAGAATATCATCCACTTCCGATTTCATGTCGGGATGACTGCTGATCACATCGCGGCGACGAAACAGTTCCGTGGTCAGGATAAATCCGGCCGGTACCGGGTATCCCAGTGCAAGGAGGCGTTTGAGATAATACCCCTTGGCCCCGAGGAACACGGGATTGTCGAGATCCGGATTCGTCTGATACAGGCGCGTCGAGACCAGCCGGGGATCGTACCCCATCATTCCCTGGATAACGTCGGAGGAGAGATGCTTGAGCATGTCGTTCAGGCAGGTGAGCACGGACGCGATGAACGCATCGAGCTGCTGTATGGGGAATGTGCTCGCAATCAGCTCGCGATACACGCGCTCGGCCATGCCGTGCAATGCGGTCGTTCGTTCGTCCCCGGATACGTCGGCCGAAAGATACTGCGGCACGATATGCATCAACTGCACTTCGTGCGGCGTAATGAAATTGCTGTGAATGATGCTCTTGATGTTTTCTGCGAGGAACTGGAACAGGTTTATATACTGATGGATCGTGAACGACGTGGTGGTGAGACTGAAGCGCAGCATATCGATCAGTGAGCTGAATCCTTCATCCGAATACCCTTCGATCTCCAGGCTGCGGTGAAATGCGGCAAGAATGCGGTGGATGCGGCGAAGCGTGGCCGCGGTGATATAGTGGAGATTCGTTTCCTCGATGATGCGGTCGAGAAGGCGGGTCGCCAGTGCTTCGAAACGAAACGCGAGACCGAGCGCCTGGAATTTCGGCTCCATGTAGCGCCCGTACATTGACGGAATTCCCGCCGCGATATGGCGCTTGTAATAGATGTCTTCAGTTCCCGGACTGGGCGTCGTGTCGAGGATCACATCATGCAGACGAAGCAGCATCCCGAACACAAAATCCAGTGTCTGTTCCGGCTGGTCGGCTTGGAGCAGACGGCGGAATTCCTCGATGTCGGCATTCGAGACGTTATGCAGCTTTTCCATATGGGGGATGATATCCTCCACTGAAATGCTGTACTTCTGCCTGAGCAACTGGTGGATGCGACAGAGATGCAGGACGCGCCGGACCGGAATCCCGTCGACGGGAAAACGCTGCAGCGCTGCTTCCTCGAGCACTCCCGAAGGGAAATTCGGCAATTCCTCCACCGTGCAGGCGAGCGTGTCGCACAGATATCGCACGACCTCCTGAACGGAGCCCAGCCACTCCTCACCACCGGGCAGGGATCCGAACACATCCTTCGGCAGCAGGAGTTCGAGCGGCGAGGGATCCCCGCTCTCCCAGTACCGGAGAATCCCTTCCGTCAGCTGCAGATGCGTATTGTTGCTCTCGGCATGGATCTGCTTGCGCAGGAAATGAATGAGACGGTCGTGCCGGCCAGCGATCTCATCGATCACGGTGCTGATATCCCGCAATTCGCCTTCCGCGCCGATCTCGTTGAAATAGACAGGAAAAAGAATCGCCAGCTGCCTGACAAGGAACATGACAGGACGGATATCCGCGTTCAAGAGAGCGGTGACGTCACGCTGGAAGAGGTCGTTATCCTGGATGAAGACACCGCCGAGCCGCAGATGGATGATCAGCGCAGAGAGCAGTCGACCGCTTCGAAGGGGATTGGATTCCACCAGATCGAGCCAGACCCGGATACATTTCACGTGATCCCGCTCGATGCAGGTCTGCCAGTCATCGTCGATTCCCTGCAGGTTCGGATGCACGAAGCCAAAAGAGAGAAGCTCGTCGGTGAATCGGTCGATGGATGCCGGATTGTCAGCGGCGTACAGCACAGATCCGAGTGTGTGTATGCAGTCGAGTGCCGTACTCATGTGCTCGCCGCGCAATTCACCGAGCATACGGAAAAAATCTCCGAGAAAAACGGCCAGCGCATCGGGGGCGCTGCTTTCACAGACACTGCGCAGAACGTGGTTCAGATCCCAGAGCAGCTGTTCCTTGATGTGCTCCAGTCCCGGTTGCGGCAGCACGGCGAGGAGGTAATACGCACGTTGAAGAGGAGAGGAAAACAGTCCTGCCGCGCTGCGAAACTGCTCTGCCAGCGCATGGAAATCAGGGATGGATTGCAATTCCTCCCAGGTTGTGGCAGTCTTCAAACGATTGCGCAACTGCTCGAATGCTTCACGTCCGAGCGCCTGCAGCAATTCCTCCTGTCCATCTCCCAGAAGGGAGGCATATTCCTCCACTGTCTGCTCCACGCAGCGCGCATCGTGCCAGAAGGTGAGATTCATCCCGAGCGCATGCTGCAGCATGCCGGTCAGACGGCCGCGGACGCTTTCGTTTTTGACGGCATGAGGAGTGAGCGAACGCAGCAAGCTGCTGCCGACGACGGCGAGCATGCGATGCACCCGCATCTGCCGCTCGAGCACATCGAGCGCCATCTGCATCACCGAATCGAATCGCGCTGCCGCCCCGGCGGCTGCACATTGGTCGAGGAACTCGATCAGCGTTTGAAACACGCGGCGATGGAGGGAGAAGTGGGCATCCTCCTGCAGGAGCGTATCACAGATTTCCACGAAAATCGGAAGCAGCGTCTCCGCCTGCGCGTGCCGGCCGTAGAACCAGAAATCCTGCAGGGTGATCGTCCGCAGCTGCGTGACGATCCATTCCTTGTTCGGATAGCGGTGATGATACTCCTGCAGATACTGCTCGAGACGCGCATGCACTCCGTAATGGGAGGATGTCGCATCGAGCAGCAACTTGTGACGTGCGGGAAACGCGGTGTGCGTTGGCCGCGTACGCTCGATATTCGCCCGCAGGGCGGCAGAATCAAAGGACTGTGTATCTTCCATGACGACGCGTATACATCGTAATTTCCATGTGCACCCCCTTTTTCACCCCAATCTATCCTTTTTGCCGGAGGAAAGCCAGCGGAATCGATCGGGCCGTCAGTGCGCTTCGGTCACGGCGTAGAGCGACGTTGCACTTTGCACTTTGCACGCTGCACGCTGCACGCTGCACTCCGCACTCAACAAGTATCACCAAATGATACGGATACGCACGCCTCCATTGCGATATTGTATATCCAAGGAGGTTATCCCCATGACAGACACAAAAGCGATACATGTAGAACAGCACGGCGTGATAAGCTGCGTACACCTGGCGACGCCGGAGCAGGACACGCTGGAGTATCTGCCGTGCGAAGCGGCACTGGGGACGGGAGGGATTGACATTCGCGAAGTGAGCGAATCGGGGGATGTGAACGCCATCGAAGTCGTCAACCAGACGGAGAGGCTCGTATTCATGATGGATGGCGACATACTCGAGGGTGCGAAGCAGACGCGCGTGCTGAACACCTCGGTGTTTCTCGCGCCGGAGTCCCGCACCGTCGTGCCTGTGAGCTGTGTCGAACAGGGCCGGTGGCGTTACACCTCCCGCTCATTTCGCGGGAGCGGCCGCGTCGCGCCCCGCAGCGTCCGCGCCGCGAAATCCACCACCGTTTCCGCGAGCCTGCGGCAGCGCCGCCGTCACGACGCCGACCAGGGACGCGTGTGGGACGAAGTCTCTCACATCGACGCCCTCCACGCCGTGCATTCGCCCTCGCTTTCGCTCTCCGACACCTACGCGCATCTCGAAAAGGACCTCGACAAACTGGTAGGATCCTTCAGCGGACACCCCGACGCCAACGGCTTTGCCATCCTCGTCGGCGGGCAGCTGCTCGGTGTGGACATCTTCAACCGCCGCGACGTCTGCGCCGCGTATCTCCCTGGCGTCCTTCGCGCCGTGGCCATCGAAGCCGTGCATCTCGAGGGAGGCGTCCGCATGCCCAAACCCACCGAGGCCTCCTTCCGCGCCGTCGACTTCCTCGACCGTCTCACCGGCACCGCCACCGAAAGCCACCCCGGCGTCGCCCTCGGCGAAGAGCAGCGCTTCGACACCCCCCTCGCCACCGGCTTCACGCTGGAGTACGACGGGCAGCTCGTGCACGAGACGGTGACGGTGCTGGAGAAGACGGGGGGATGAATTAAGGGATGGACGTATAATGGAGGGACGACATGAGCGATTCAAGAAGGAACAGTCCTGCTCCGGGATACAGAAAACTTCTTGTCGAGGTCAAGGAGCGCATTCGTTCGGCGCAATACGCAGCGTTGAAAGCGGTCAATACGGAGCTTGTCGGGCTGTACTGGGATATTGGGAGAATGATCGTGGAGCGGCAAGAAAACGCAAAACAGGGTGCAGCCATCGCTGAACAGTTATCGAGGGACCTGCAGGCGGAATTCCCTGGGATCACCGGATTTTCCCGGCGAAATGTATTCTACATGCGGGAATTCTACCTGCTGTACCGCGATAACAGGCGAATGCAACCACTGGTTGCACAAATTGGCTGGACGCATAACCTGGTGATTTTCCAGCGTTGCAAGGATCCGCTCGAACGCGAATTCTACATCCGAATGACGCGTAAATTCGGCTGGAGCAAGAACGTACTCATTCACCAGATTGAGAATCAGACGTATGAACAATCCCTGCTCGGTCAAAGCAATTTCAAGCAGGCATTGACGAAAGAACAGCACGCTCAGGCAAGCCTGGCTATGAAAGATGAATACATCTTTGATTTTCTGGATCTCGGCGAGGGACACAGCGAGCACGAATTGGAACGGGCGTTGATTTCCAGGATCGAGGATTTCCTGCGTGCCATGGGAGGCGTATTCTCCTTCATGGGCAGTCAGTACCGGCTGGAGGTTGGTGGTGAAGAATTCTTCATCGACCTGCTACTTTTCCATCGACGTCTGCGCTGTCTGGTTGCCATTGAGCTGAAGATTGGAACGTTCAAGCCGGAATTTGTCGGGAAAATGCAGTTCTACCTGACGGCCTTGGATCGCCAGGTCCGACAGGATGATGAGAATCCTTCAATAGGCATCATTCTCTGCAAGGAGAAGAATCGCACCATTGTTGAATACGCGCTTCACGACGCCAGCAAACCAATCGGCGTGTCGACGTATGAGATCACCAGGACGTTGCCAAAAGAATTGCACGGCCAACTACCACAGCCGGAAGTGATCGCGACCTTGCTGGAGGGTATTGAAGGATGAGCACACCGCCCATTCTTTGGCGGATTCAATTGTCGGTTTTGCGCAATTCCCCGGCAACGACGACAACTGCTGCCAGGAGCGCATATACCCTTTCCACAGTTTCTCGCGAGAATTCCAGGCGGTAGGTCCAATTTCCGCGACGGTGTACGCCTTCGATTTTCAGAAACTCAGCCGCCAGGCGCGTACCAAGCTCCGTATCACGCAGGCCTGCCGGGAGATAACCGTCAACGAATGCAATATCGATGTCTTTCACACCGCATGGGTAGCAATAGCACATACTGTGCAACTCCCCACCGTCGTCGCGGGCGCGCAGGCTGAATCCTCGTACGCCCCAGTATGGCTCGAGTCCCGCAGATTCTCCGCGCGCGAGGATCTCCTCGACGACACTGCGAATTTCGGCGGGACATTCCGAAAGGAGCTGCTCTCTCGTGAGAACTGGCTGTGATTTTCGAGTGCTGCCCTTCGCATCACGGGTGGCTTCGGTCTGCCCGATGACTCTCGGTACCAGTGCTGTCAGCTCTCCGGTCGTGTAATACCGTAGCTCAATGCCGAGTACCTCTACTTCCTTCATCTTCGCATTCAGGAACTCGATGATGCGCTTCATTTCACGAGGGAGCTCATCCGCGACGAATAGCAGTCGTATTCTGCCTTGCTGAATATTCTCCTCCACAGCATTCCAGAACGGTTCAATGGAATCCGCATCCGTGGCGGTATCCGGCATCCCACGCAGCTTCGCGAGCTTTTCATTGAGTTTTTCCTCGCCCTCGTGCTGTTCCACGGCCAGCTGGCGAATCTTTCCTGCCGGCCAGTACCGTTCGGCGTTGGCCGCATATTCCAGAAGCTGACCGACAAGTTCCCTGCGGATTATGGTATCCGAACTCCTCTTCACTTCTACCAGAGTCGGGACGCCATACTGATCGAGCAATAGATGATCCACCGACCAGCGGTCGCTGGTGTTATCCGCATCAGGTATGCCGGCCTCGCGTTTCACGAGCAGGAAGCGGACGGGTTCTTCTCCGCCAACGAGATCGCTTTGCAGAATCTCCGGATATTATTTGATCATTTCTTGAAGAGTCGCCTCGCTTTGATAATCCGCACGATCGACTCGATTAATGCTCTGAGTTCCGTGAAGTATGAAAATGGGATCTTTGTCACGACTCATGATTACACACCATTGTTTTCATTGTGGTGTGCCCAGTCTAGCCTTCTCAATTGCATCTACAATATCCTCACTTGATCTGCATGATTGGTCGGATTTAACAAATATATCGTAGAGTATACTATCTAATATGGGTATCAGTGAAAAATACTCGCTGTATATGCCGACGTAAGGCGGCTCTTATTGCATCTTCCTCAGCATCATCGAGCCAAAGATCCATTCCAGCCTCAATCTGTTTCGGACTCGAATCCTTCCAAGGTACATGTCTGACTGTTTGGAAGTAAAATTTCGACTTCCCCTTTTGGGCATTGTATGCTACAATCAGCCCAATACCGAATATTTCAGCCAAGTCCCATATTCCTTCATCACGCAAGCGCTGCACTGCGCCGTCAATATTGGAGCCTTTAAAGTGAGCATCATAATAACACAAATATGCCGCGTGTGAATATACTAGATAACTTGCCGTTTGCTGCAGATCCTTTACCTTCGGGAAAGTCCGTTTAACCTCAAACGCTGTAAGTCTCAGATCGATATGCGAATGATACTTCAACTCTCGTTCGAAGCTTACTGCTGCCAGGTCCGCATTTGCCCATCCACCACCACGAAGTTTCGGATTCGCTACTACAAGCTCATACAATCCGGATTTTTCCAAATAATCCTTGAGTGGTCCATACATCTCTCTTTCAAGCCGCTCCGACTCCTCCTCGCTTACTTCTCTCTCCACCTTTTGGACATTAATACTTTCAGTGAGTATTGATCGTACTTTACGCTTAATAGTAGATTCTGGGATACTGCTAATTTGCTCGTCGTTTACCAGCAATGTGACGCCACCATAATACCCTCGATTTCTCACAACAAGCTTCATATCCGCAAGAGATTGAACAATATTGCTATAAAATTGTTCATACTCTTTCGGCACCAACTCTAGGATCTCCTGTCTCGATAGGGAGTTTGTACTTGACGCTTTCAGACTTTCGAGAATATGCAATACGACCTCTGTGAGTTCATCCAGCACCGCCATCTTGCTACTTCCTCTTTTGATGCTGGTCTTCTTTGAGGCCTTCTTCACGGTCGAAGACTTTTTAGGAGTGACATTTGATCGTTTTCGGGTTGTGCTGCTTGCTTTCGCATCCGATTTTTTGTCCATCTTCTTGGTCGATACGTTCTTACTCATAGCACCATCCTCTGTTATTAGATATTAAAACACTGTGACACTTCGCTACAGCGGACTATTTCAGTACCACCAGTTGAATATTGCTGTGCATTGGGAGATGCATCATTGTGTACACCGACACACTCCTGTACTGCCTCAAAGCTTCTTTGTATAGCAGCATTTGATGCATGTAATTTTGTATCACTTTGGACATATCGAAGATCGAGACAATTTTGTGATCAATTACGACATATTCAGCGTCCGTTTCTATCAATATATCAATCCAACCCTGCGTCAAAATATCTCCTTTGCGAAGCGATACGGGATATTCCCTGTGAACCTTTGCATTTGGCCAGCGTTCGTTTATGAACTTCCAAAGTCGGTCGCTCATGAGCAGAAGTTTTTGTGGAGTCATGTCCTCCGCAACAGCCCAGTTCTTCAAAATACGTTCCGCAAGCTCCGTTCTGTGTTTATCACCGGAACCAGGATCATCTGCGGCGAAGAATGTATGAATCACGTTGCCTATGAGGCGCATGTCGGGAGTACCTTCGATCGAAATCCTATCCCCGATTACTGCGAACTCCTGAAACTCTATTGACTCTACCGGCATTTCCTCGTCGGCTGCACTGGGAGACATCCTCGCGGGTTTGTGCGATGCTACTGATACTGGTTCGGGAGAGACGAATACTGATTCATTTTGCACTACTTCATCGGGTACTTCGTTTTCCGGGCTTAACTCGAGGACTTCGATGGGAATATTCTCGTCATCAATGTGAAGGGTCTGGCTACCTCGATCCAATGGCCACGCCAGCACCGGTTTCCCGGTTTCATTGGTCAGGAGATCGAGCCAGCCCGTCTTCAGTGTAGTCTTGGTCTTCCTCTCCTCTTTTCGTATGGCGAATACCAAACCGTCCCGAGCCCGCGTCATTCCCACATAGAGCAGCCGCTGCGCCTCCTGTTCCGCCTCTTCTTGTGCGGCCTGATTCTGGACAGTGGCTACGATTTTCTGTTCAAATGCTTCAAATTTCGTATTACCGAAATACCATGCAGGCCAGAAACGAATCGATCGACCTGCGAGAGGATCACGCGGATCAAATTCAGATGCCGGATCTACATGCACTCCGAGTGATGGCAACCTGCGTGACGGCGTATCACCAAGACTCGTCAGTACAACCACAGGCCACTCCAGTCCTTTCGCGGTATGGTAGGTCAGTACCTGTACTGTATCTTCACCGCTCGCACTCGCCTGTTTCCCCGCATTGTCTTTGAGAAATGCGAGGAGACCCGCCAGCGTGGCTGCACCATGTTGAATTCGACTCCGCTCGTAGTAACGAACACATGCGCCGCGCAATGCATCCAGGTTCGAGATACGGAGCGCAGACCTGGACCACACAGCGACAGTACGTGACATATGCAGGGCATCGAGCGTCATTTCCAGTATTTCCATCGGCGTTCGGTGGTGCAGCGACCTGCGCAGGGCATCGAGCTGCCCGATCATCGGATCCTGCTTCCATGTGTCGAAAACATCTTTGCCGGCGGCGACTGCCGCTTGAAGCCAATCTTTGTGCGATCCATGATAAGGCGAGAGATGCACTATTTCCGCCAGTGCAAGGGTGTCGTAGGCATCCTGCACATATCGCAGACCCGCCACCGCGAGCTGCACTTCACGTGCGGAGAGGAGATCTCCATACGGAACAGAGGCACGCACGCCAATAGCCTCTAGTTCCGCTGCAATATTTGCACATTCTTCGTTCTTGCGGCATAGCACAGCGATATTACTCGGCTTGATTCTCCGTCCCCCGATGAGCTGCTCCCGCACACCTGCCGCTACGGCAGCTGCTTCTCCCGGCTTATTCTTCGTAAGAAGCTGCCATTGTTCAATCCAACCGCCAACAGCCGCCTCCGCACGTGCGTCCGGGATGCGGAGTTCGATTTGTTCTCGGGGGATCCTGTGAAAGCCCCTGGTAAATACGGTATTCGTCAGCTTAACGAGCTGCTGACGTGATCGCCAGGAATACTCGAGGGTTTCACTTCTGCCGACCTGCTTGGCGGCCTGTTCCATCAGCCGGGGATCGGACCCGCGGAACTTGTATATCGACTGCTTGGGATCTCCGACCCACGTCGTTTTCCCGGCAAGCTGATGAAGCTGGAGAAACAGTGCGAGTTGTATCGGACTGGTGTCCTGAAATTCGTCGACCATGAGATGGTCGAGACGTTCCTGCATCGAGTTCCGGAAGGATTCTTCACCGAGTGCAAGCTGTAGAACTTTTTCCTCCTGATCGGTATAGTCCATGAGACCATGAATACGCTTGTACGCATCGTACTCCATCAGCGCATCTGCGGCACAGTCAAATACCCCCGTGATGAAGTCCTTAAGATCCGCATGGAAACGGGGGTTTACGAGCACCCTGGAAGCCAGAAGTGTCAGTTCTGAAATATCGACTCCATCTCTGTTTGTGGTCTTGGCTTTCGCGAGCGGGAGAAAATCTTTCCATTGTATGATATCACCTCTATCATGCGCTTGCAGGAAGTCCTGCAGTCGTTCGAATGTCTTCGTGGTTTCGCCGCCAGCGTCAGTAATGGCCTCGATCTCTGCATGGAGATCTCTGACTGACCGCAGCAGATTCCCTACGTGATCCATCTCAACGGGCGCATCAAGGAGAGGGCTGTATGACGCCCATGACTGCTCGCCCGATCGCTGCAGATCCACTGCCTGCATGCCGTTCGCTCTCGCGAGTTTCACAATTTCCTGCACTTCCGAACGCCAGTCCGGCTGCTGCTGAAAACCATATCCGGTACCGTCATGCCCGAGTCGCTTCGCGGCCGGTTCGATTTCGGGAGCGTGACGTTCGACAACGTTCTCGATGGCAATGCGGAAAAGGCGCTCCTCTTCTTCCTCGGGGAGCACTTCCACGGCAGGGGACAATCCCGCTTCGAAGGCGTATTCCCTCAGAAGCCTGGCACAGACGCTGTTCACCGTGCCGACAAAGCCCTCGAGCAGCTTTCGCGCGTCATCCTCCCTGCCATCTGCCAGCAGACGCAGGCGAAGACGCTCACGAAGTTCAGCCGCGGCCTTCTTTGTAAATGTGGTCGCCATGAGCCTTTCCGGTGAAAGTCTCGATTCTGACTTTGCTACTTCCTCAAGAACTCGTTCGGCGAGGCGATAGGTTTTCCCCGAACCTGCGCTGGCATTGATCAATTCGATCGTTTTCATGCTTCCCCCTCCTTCATTCCGCACACGATCCCGAAGTCACAGAATGCGCATGGTTCAAGGTACAATGTGTCCTCCTCGTTCGCTTTCTGACGAAAGATCTCGCGAATTCCATCCTCTGTCGTATTCTCATCAATGGCGCGCTCTCGCTCCATGACACCTCGAACCTCAAGCGTCCCGGTTTGCAACAAGTTGAAGTCCCGCTTCCAGCTTCGCACCCCTCGCTCCCAGATTTCATTGAGTGAAATCTCCGATTCCAGTGAGCGGTCCCCCAACATGGCCGCATCGCTGAGAATTTCGCCCTGTGCAAGCATGAAATATCCTGCCATGGGTTGTTCACCCTCACCACGCTCGCGAAGCAGCCAGGTGTACGTCGAAAGCTGCAGAGCGCGACCCTCTATCACAGTCGTCCGATGATACTTGCTGCTGTTTGTCCACTTGAGATCGAGCACGAAGGCTTCACCGCCTGGAGTGCGCAGTAGCATATCAACGCGGCCCATGAAGGGGATCCCATCAGCTATTCCTTCCAACACAGCTTCGGTACTTTCCACTGTCAGCTGCAGCCTGTTGATCTCCGCCACCAATAAGCGTACTGCACGACCGGCATCCACACGCAGCCGATCGTGTTCAACCTTGCGGCCTTCCATGAGGAGTTCTGCCGCCATGGCCGGCACGAGCTCATCGAACAGCACCATTGCCCTGTTCTCAGCAGCTGCTTCCTCCCACTTCGTTCCGGGTTCTTCGTACATCAGTTCAACAATGCGGTGGCACATGGTTCCGATCATGCGGTTGCCCGTCGGCAGGGTCAGTACATCCGCTGAGCGCAAACGGAGATGCTTCTCCATGACCCAGCGGGCCGGACAGGAGATGATACTGTTCAGTTGACTGTAAGAGAGATGTTGTGGCGCAGAGATGCTCGCACCATCGATGCTCAGGGATGATGCGGGTTTGCGTATCGGCTGAGGGGCAGCTTCCACCAGCGACATCGAACGACCTGCGAGCATGAATTTCCCTCCCGAGACAAGATTACGGCCATCTCGTGTAATCCAGGACTGAATATCCTTTTCGGCGGACTTTCCGCGATGCCTGTAGGCTGCGGCAAGAATTTCGTCCCAGAACGGATGCGGGTACGCAAATTCCAGATTTTTCCGTGAGGGACTGAAAAGCAGCACGTGCCTGGCGGCATGTGAGAACCCTCGACGCCACGATTTCGATTCCATATCCCTGCGCTTCCATAATGCCGGTATGAAAACATTCTCCGCTTCCAACGCTCTCCGTTCGCTCTCACTCCAGTACTGGGCGTGATTGTCGCCGCGGTCAATGAAATCCCACCATATGAGCACATCCACAGGTCGGGTGATCTGTCCCGGATGCCGGACAACTTCCCATGGAGCGGCTTCCTCGCAACGATCGGCCGCGCGTGCACCGAGGCCGATGACACTGTCCAGCATGCGCTCGATTTCAACACGAGTTCTGGACCCTGATCCTGTGATGAGGCCAATAAGCTCGCTCGCATGCGCCCGTGCTTCCTGATAGATATCCCGCTCTTCATCAGAAAGGTGCCCGGATTCAATAACCGCATTGAGCCAGTGTCTGACCCAGTTGCACCGTTCGAGCAGTTCGTCTTCCTGAATCCCAACAGTGGGATCGAACCGATTTGTGCGCAGCAAAGCATCCAGCTTCAGTGCGATCTCCCTGCCACGAGCAGCAGCATAGCTTTTGCCGCGTTCCTCCGCACGGGCAGCCGCGTTTTGTTCAATTTCCTTAAGAGCCTTCTGCCATTCGCGACCGCCAATGCCCGGTTCTTCACGCAGTGCCTGCAGCAGCGTCCTCGCATCCGCATTATGTATAGGAGAGCGCGGCAGCGCCAGTAGTTCTGTCAGACGGTGAATGTCGATTGGCTTCCATGCGTTAGCGAGGACGAGCGGAAGGACCTGGAGTATGCTTCTCCAAGCAGAGGAATCGGATCTGCCAACGGCAGGCAGTCCAAGGCGATGCAAGGCAAGATCCAGCACCCCTGTATCACTGCCAGCGATGATGGCTACTCCATGATTGTTTTCTTCGTCGGCTTTCAGCCATCTCGCCAACGTTTCGGCGGCATCCCACTCCGTATCCGTGCGAAGCAGGAGGAGTGATTCATCATCCCGGATTACTTCTCCTGCCTGTTTCCGTTGCAGGGTCCTCTGCAGAAGCTGAAGGTTGCCTTCATTTGCTGCATAGTCATCACCCGGAGCCTGAGTCACTTCAACACCCTGCTGCCGCAGCTGCGAGAGGATGTGCTGCCAGGCAATAGGGAAATCCGCCTCCAAGTCGTGGAGTGTAATCTTTTCGATTGGTACGCTCAATCCCTGTTTGAGATGCTCCATCACCGCCAGCTGACGGTCTTCCCTCCCTTCGTCAAGTGGAAGCGATGACTGCTCCAACGCGGCGAGGCTGCGGAGTCTCGGGGTGAATTGCGGATGCTCTGACCCGTCCCACCCACAGGCAATCAGTTCATCTCTGAGTGCAAGCAGCTGCTTCGCCGCGGACCACCTGTCTGCATGGAATGAGGCATGGTAGTATTGATCCTGGTGATCCGCTTCTTCCATGCGACTCATGTACTGTGCAATACGTTTTGCGGGATGCGCGTGTATACCTGTCAGTCCAAGATGTGTTTCCAACAGCGAGAGCATCCCTTCGGGACCAAGTTGTACAATCCCTGCAGACGCGGGTGCATCGCTCCATTCAGAACCATCCAGAAACATCCCAAATGTGATTTGCATGCGTGCTCCCAAAAAACTAACGGTGATTACTGCAGAAAATCCCCGAAAAACAGGCACCACGCGAGGCGCTCCGGTGGCACACCTGCGCCCTTTCCGAGAAGACGGTTGCTGTGGTCGTATATCCTGCCAGACGCGTGTACCCGCCCCAGGAGAATATTCTGCGCGTTCCACACCTTCCCGTTTTCGTCGATGCGGCCGAGGAGTTTATTGGACGGGCTGTAGAATCTGCCTTCACTGGAGATGCGGCCGAGGAGGCGGTTTCGTGCGTCGATGATGCGGCCGTCGGATTTGAAATGGCCGAGCGTGACGTTTCGGGGAGAAAGGATGCGGCCGTCCGGCTGGATGGTCAGCACGTGACGGTTCATGGCGTCCGTGATTTTCTGTGCGGTGAGATTGTGCGGAATAAGCACCAGGAGGAACACGCATGCCGCAAGAAATATTGACGGATGCGAGAGCATGGGTCCTGTGTGCCTGCGTGTTCTGCGCATATCTCAATATTTGTGACAGAGGACGTCCTTGGTGAAAATATAGCAGTTTCAATTCAAAAATGCCCCCTCCCCACCGGCGTCATCCAACGACAGTCTTGGCGAATGAATCCACAACTCCATATACAAGATCAGTGTTCTGAATCGCGGCCAGCCAGTCCGCGGGGAGGGACTCCATCCCGTACAGTAGTCCCGCGAGTCCCCCTGCCACACAGGCGGTGGTGTCGGTGTCGTCGCCGAGGTTGACGGCTTTGAGCACCGCATCCTGATAGGAGCTGGTGGTGAGTACGCACCATACCGCGGCCTCGAGGGTATGCACGACGTAGCCGTCGGAGAGGATGCCGGACGCGGGGAGATCCGCGAATTCCGAAGACAGCAGGCGATCGAAATGATCCTGCTCATCCGCAAGTCCATACTGCCTGGGATAAGATGGATTCAGGTCCGCCAGGGCCGACAACGCCCATCGAAGCGTGGCGTGCGCATCGGCGGGTTCGCCATCCACGTAAACACGCCGCAGGATGCTGCCGGCGAGCACACTGAAATATCCGCATGCGAGACGCGAGCGCGGATGCGCGTGCGTGATCCCTGAATATCCTGCGGCAAGGGTGAGGATATCCCTGTCCTGCAGCCCGAACGCCCGCAGTCCGACGGGCAGAATACGCATCAGCGATCCATTCCCGTTGCTGTTCTCGTCGTCGAGTCCGGCATCCTCGGCCGGAATACCCTGCCGAAGACGGTCCATGGCACGCGCAGTCGTGCTGCCGAAATCAAACACCTCACCATGCGGCGTCATGTACCCTTCATCGAACCAGCGAAGCAACAAGGCCGCCATGTGTCCGCTCTCATAGGTTTCGCTCAGACTCTCAGCAGCGCAGAGCAGCAAGGAAGAATCGTCGGACCAGGTGCCCGCCGGCTGCTGATGCGTGCGGTAGCCGATCATGCCGGCTGCCGGTTCGGCGCGCATCTCCTCACGGGAGGAGAATTCATACGGCACCCCGAGAGCGTCACCGATCACCGCGCCGAGCATCGCCGCGCGCACATGCTCCTTCACCTGTTTCGTCTGCGATCTCTTCATGCAGTTTCCTTCGAGACATTTCCGGTTCTGCTATAAATATTCTACGTTAGATTATCACCCGGTGACATTCTGCCGGACTACCTTTTTCCGAGATCAATTTTTTTGAGACAGCGATGAGTGAACACACCATGCTTATCCGCGCGCTGCGCATTCTGCAGCGGCTCAGCACGCACGACAATGTCACGGTGAAGGAACTCTACGAATATTTCGAGCGCCGGGTGCCGAAACAGACCATTCAGCGTACGCTGCGGCATATCATGGATGCGAACATTCCCGTGGACTATCGCGCCGGAGCGCATAACGAGAAATTCTACTACATCGACCGCAGCTTCACGTTCATCCCGGAGCTGCTGAAGCCCGAAGAAGTCCTGGCCGCGGTCCTGCTCATGCAGTTCCGTGAGGTGTTCACCGGTACGCGCATTGAGACAGATATCGTTCAGGTTTTCGAGAAGCTGCAGCAGCTGCTGCCGCCGGATGCCATTGCGATGCCGGACGCTTTCACCGGCAACTACCTCCACATCCACCAGCCCGGGAAAATCGATCTCGCCCAACGATCGGAGATGCTGCGCGACCTGTTCAGCGGCATTGTCGAACGACGCGTCGTCAACGTGCGCTACCGCAACAAGCGCTACAAGCTTCATCCCTATTCGCTGCTCATACACAACGGGGCGCTGTACGTGTTGGGACAGGTACCGCCCTACACGGATACGATTTACCTCGCCCTGCCGCGATTCAAGAGTGTGGAACTGACGGATGACACGTTCACAAGGGATGAGGACTTCAGCCTCGAGGATGTGCTGCGAAGCAACTTTGGTATCTGGTATGAGGATCCTGTCGACGTCGTGATCCGATTCGATAAAACCGTCGTACCGTCCATCGAATCCCGTCAGTGGCATCCCACACAGAGCATGCAGATGCAGGACAGCGGCGAGCTCATTCTGAAAATGCGGCTCGGTCCCTCAAAGGAACTCATCGCATGGATCCTCCGCTGGGCCGAATTCGCCGAAGTGCTCGAGCCCGAATCGCTTCGGAAGGAAGTCGGTGCAACGATCAGGCGGATAGCAAAGAATTATTAGCGTAACCTAATGTACACTAGGTTACTATGGTGTGCTCATCCGGAACTCTAAAGCTCATCATAAGCATCTGCGAATTGCCGCATCAAGGGAGGCAGTTCTTCCAGAAGCAGATGCAGCGGATTGTCATCCAGAAAGAATATGGCAATTTCACTTTCCTTTTTCCCTGTGTCCTGTACCTTCCCCGGCGTGAGTTTTGAATGTGCGAGCAGCTCATTCGCCTTGCCTCGCAACTTTACCAACCGCTTCTCTTTCTCGTTCCAGAAGACATCCCCGTTGTCAGCATATTGGTTCAAACGGGCGTAATACGAGCCCGATCTCTTGTCCACACGCAGAAACACATGCTCAGGTCGATCTCCGTAAATATTATCCGTCTTACAGAAGAACAGTTCCGCCCATGGTGATCCTCCCTTGTTGGTCCCGACCTGCAACCAGGAAGAACTCGCATCGCCGTACTTTTCCCGAATTCTATCGAGAAAGATTTTCTGACCGCCAGCCCGTCCAAAGACATCCGCATCGCGCCCATCATCAATTGCTGCAATGATCTTCTGACGTGGCACAAGTAACTCTTCCTTCAGAAACTCTTCGTACTGCCCGACGAGATAGTGTCTATCTGCAACATGCGCAATCGCCAAGGCGAGGTCTTCACCATCGAGGAGGCGATACCCGGCGCTGCGCACATCCATCTCTTCCTGTGAATGGACATAAGAAAGCTTCAAATAGATGTAGTCCGTAACACCAATCTCCTCCCCGATTTTATGGTAGCGCTGCAGCTGCTGCGAGTGGAATGTCGTCCAGGTTTTATTCTCGAACAGCGCTTTCCGCTCATCGCCATTAACCTTGTAGCAAATGAGGAGATCGATGTTATCAGTCTGCAGATCTACATTCACCTCAGAAACACTGTCTACTGATGCGCATAGCCCGAGTGCAGCAAACACCCTGTTTTGAAACGGCTTCAAATCCGCATTCCGATCCAGTTCGACAAAAAGCCATTTGAGAAATGCATCCGTGGTGAGTTCTTTCGGTGCGTATGCGAAAATGTTGTTGGCCATGGAGGTACCTCCCTTCTTGTTTGGTAACAAATTGACGAAGAAAAGCGGACGTTCCGATTCTGTACAGATAACTTACCTGAATATGCGTTTCACTTGAATACCGTGCAAGAATAACGTTCATCTTTCTCATGAACGTGATAAAGATATTTTCCAGAAATGCATGATATGACAAACTGCAGCGTATATTCTCCACATGGAAAACAACGCCAGCTACCTGCGCTTCGATCATTTGCTCGTCGGAAAGCATCCGCTTATCGCGCCGAACACGAAGCTGCTTTTTCACCGCAGGCGCACGGTGATTACCGGCTGGGGCGGTGCGGGAAAAAGCACATTGGCGCGGCTGCTGACGGAACCTGTGATGCCGGATTTCGTGCTGCGGCAGATGCGGTGCAACATCAGCATCCCGCATGTGACATACCATAAAGAGCATACTGATGCAGCTGAACGGTGTCCTCATTTTGAAGATGCGGCACGATCCCTTGAAGTGAAAACCACTGGTAAAACGACGCAGAGATCTGCGAGAGAAAAAGCATGAGCATGCAGATACCTGATATGATCGAGTACCACGACCGAAGGATGCGTCTATCCAGTCACATTCCGTTGCCGCGGAATCATGAGCGGATACGGAAAGTCGAACGTACGAATCCTGGCGGACCGCTGATAAACAGCACGGCATGCTGGCGTCGCTACATGGCGTTGTGGAAGATCCTCGACGGTAAGCTATACCTGACGGGATTTGCAGGAAGGTACGAACTGACGGGTGAGGGACCGCTCTTCGCCGACTGGTTTTGCGGTGAAATCCGGTTGACCCGACTCGAAGCCGAGACGTATGCGCACATGCGCTACATCACTCGCATCGAACGGGAGATCATTCTGCAGGTGAAGAATGGCAAGGTCGGGAGTGTGAAGGGACCACGGCCGGTATGAATGATGGCGCGGACCGGACCGATGTAGCAGATATGCAGCACGTGAAAAACTGCAGTCTAATTTCTTGGAATGGAATCATCCGCAAGCTATCTACGCCTTGATCATCTGCTCGTCGGGAAGCATCCGCTTATTGCGCCGAATACGAAACTGCTTTTTCACCGACGGCGCACAGTAATCGCGGGCTGGGGCGGTGCGGGAAAAAGCACGCTGGCGCGGCTGCTGACCGAACCTGTGATGCCGGATTTCGTGCTGCGGCAGATGCGGCGCAACATCAGCATCCCGGATAATCTGCAGCAGTGGACCCTCTTCGATACCGCGATGCTGCAGGATCCGTTTCCCACGGACATGCCGGCACTGCTCGATGCTCCCGCGCACGCGGCGCGTTTCCGCGCGCAACTGGAGATTGAATTGCAGTCCCTCTCGGAACTGGGCCTCTCCGCGCTCGTCCGTGATGCTGTGGCGGCCGCCATTCTTGCCGATGCGCCCATGCGCGCGCTGCGGCAGCTTTCGATTGACGACCTCACCGTGGCGGTATTCACCATGCACCTGATCGCGCGTCGTATCTGGAACGCACGCCTCCCCGTGGTGATCGATGACCTGACCGGCGTCCTTCCCGCTGATGCCCGAAGCGCGGTGCTGCGCTGGCTCACCCGCCACCACCAGGTCAGCCACCTGGTGATCTTCGAACTGCCGCAGGTGGAAAGTACACCGCGGCCGGATTACACCCTCCGTTTCCATGAACACCGTATCCACGCCTTCCGCACCCGCCGCTGACAGCAATTCCCACACAGCCAATCACAAAAAACCAACAGATATTCAGTTTGTCATCATCTGATATACTACAGCGTAGATTGCAGGGAGATTCACGATGCGAGGGCAATCATGAACAATGATATCAAACTGCTGGAAACACTGGAAGGACTGGCCGCTGTGCTGCAGGACGGCAGCCGCAAACGCGTAAAGCAGGAGCTGCACGCGGCCGCGGTGATGCTGGACGACAAATGCTCGGAAGAGGAACTCGCCGCACTGGCCATCATCGTGCGGGAGACCCGTCGCGGGAACGAGATAGTGACACTGCGGCATCTGCGCGCCAGCGCGAAGCAGGAATACCGGATGAACGTGCGATGGGATGTGGTGCTGGAGACACTCGCACAGCAGGAACTGGCGGCAGTGCTGTCGGTCGACGGGGACACACCCGCAAGCGGTTCGCAGCTTCAATCCATTCTGCAGGAGCGCTCCAGCGCCGAGGTGCGCGTGGGACTGCGTCTGCGCGACCCCTCATTCGACCCAGCTCACATGGATGCGGGATACAGCTCGAACCGGCAATACCTCGGGGACTGCTTCGAGTATCTCGCGCGCTACGGCGATATTCTGGACACGCACCGGGGCCAGCGCCAGCGCATGCGCAGGGACAACGCGGAGACGGATGACAATCTCGAGGAACGCTACGCGCTTCTTCGCCGCCGTGGTGCACAGTCCGAGCCCCTCCCACCGCTCGAGCAGCTGGCGCAGCATCTGGAGCTGAACCGCTTCGAATGGACCGTTCTCCTGCTGATGCTCTTCGCGGAAATCGAGGGCGACTCGGTCGAAGTACGCAATCTGCTCGGGCTGGCAGGCGACGATATCCTCGAACGCTATGAGATGCGTCAGTATTTTGAGAACGACGGGACACTGATTGCGCACGGCATTCTCGAGCTGCACGGTGACCATCCACCGCTGCAACTGGATGTCAGTCTCAACGATGAAATCATCCGCTGGCTGCTCCACGGAGGCGATACGCCGGAGATCGCGGGCGGTGGGAATGCCGATGAACCGGACTCATTCAGAAACAACGAGGAGTATATCACCGGCTGGTTGAACGTCGTGCGCGTTCTCATCGGGGACAGCGACAACCTGCCGTCACGCTTCCGCCGCCGGAGGCGGAAAAGCGGCATCAGCGTACCCGCCTGTGAGCATCCGGCCTATGCGGCATTCGCACAGCGGGTGGATCGCAGCGAAGCCTGCTTTCCATTCGATCAGCTGGCGCGGGATGCGGGTCTCGACACCAACGAGCGCATCATCCTCGCCATCGGGGTATACATGGCTCTCCAGGACGGCGCCTTCGATGTGTCGAATGCAACCGCCCTCCTGGCCGGAGAAAAACTTCTCGACCGCTATCGGATGCAGCGATACTTCACGTCGGAGGCCCCTCTCTTGCGTGAGGGACTTCTGGAAATCGATGATGGATTCATGGGGAGTGCTGATTTCACCGTGCCGCAGGCCGTGCTGCATCGCATCATCGAAGACAAGAGCGTGACCGGGGAAAATACTGCCGGAGGCGCGGACAAGGAGTTCTTCGAACGGCGCACACCGCGCCATACGCTGGCGGATGCCGTGCTGCCACTCGCGATCATGGACGATCTTGGCGATGCCCTCGGATCACTGTCCGGTGAACTCCGCAGCCTTCTGCGGGACTGGGGCGTGGAGCGCATCACCGCGGGACGCGGCCACGGCTCCCTGCTGATGCTCTTCAGCGGTCCGGCCGGCACCGGCAAGACCTTCACGGCAGAGGCCTTCGCGGGGGCGCTCGGGCGGGAGATGCTCATCACCGACGCCGGCAAACTCCTGTCCAAATGGTACGGCGGCAGTGAGCACAACATGCAGCAGATGTTCCGCTCCTACGCGCGCCTTGCGAAACACGCGGACAAGGTCCCGCTCCTGCTCCTCAACGAATGCGACCAGCTGCTCATGCAGCGCTCGTCCGGCAGCGGCCGCAGTACCGACAGGACCGAACACCGGCTGCAGAACATCCTGCTCGAGGAATTCGAGCGCTTCCCGGGCGTCCTCATCGCTACCACAAATCTCGTGGAGACACTTGACGAAGCCTTCAGCCGCAGATTCGATTACAAAATCGTCTTCCCTGCGCCCGACGCGGACGCCCGTCTCGCCCTGTGGCGCGCACACATCCCCGAGAGTGTCCCGTGCGCGGAAGATCTTGATCTCCACGACCTCGCCCGGCGCTTTCCCTTCACTGGCGGCCAGATCGCCGTCGCCGCCGCCAACGCCATCCGCAGCGCCGCCAGGCGGGGCGACCGGCTTGAACAGGCCGACCTGCAACACGCATGCCGACTCGAAAAGCAGGGAAGTTTTGATCATCCCAAGAGCGGGAACGGAACAGTCGGGTTTCGCCCTTCCGCTCTCAGTCAGAATTTAGAACAGGGTATTGACCGCACAGACAAGGAGATTTCATGACACAGCATAGCTTCCTTCACGCTCATTTCGAGATGCGTGCAAACGCTATGTCAACTCATGTGCTACGTTCACACTTATGAATCACACAAAATAGCCTGACAGAAAGATGAACTTTCTCTCAGAAATATCAATACTTCTAGCAGGAGACTATCGTGATACACCTTGTTTGTTAATTACGGCATTTGATCTCATGAATTTGATGATGACTGCCTCGATTTTCTTTCTCAACTCCTGATCTTCTATTTGTATGTAAGCAGCGGAATATACTATTGGCTTCTTGTACCAGAATTTATCCCAGTGACCACTCTGCTCGTCTCCGATCCTTTTCCTAATATCATTGGACTCACCAACATATATCGGCCGTTCACTTATATCATAAAGCACATACAAACCAGGCACATTAGGGAGTTGGTCCTTATCATGAGGATCAAAATCAATAAAGGAGCCAATGCCTTCAATCTTTGAGTTCTCATCACTACTGTCCGGACGTTTGATGGTTGAAGCGTTGTAAGATGCATAACGGCAATGGCTTACAGGAATTCCTGATGGGTCTCGATTTGAAATTGAGCTCGTCCGTTCTGTATTCTTCTCGTCCACTATCGGAGGACGCGAAGGATGAACAGTGGACAAACGGTTTTTGCGCAGCTCATGGACTATCTGCCCAAAAAGCAGTTCGCAGCATGTGTGCGCCGATACCGAGGAGAGCGGAAGGTGAAATCGTTCTCCTGTCGTGATCAGTATCTCTGCATGGCGTTTGCCCAAATCACTTGGAGAGAAAGCCTGCGTGATATCGAGACGTGCCTTCGAGCACACCAGCCCAAGCTCTACCACATGGGTTTCCGTAGCGTCGTCTCGCGCAGCACGTTGGCCGATGCAAACACCGTCCGTGACTGGCGTATTTATGCGGACCTTGCGCAGGCACTGATACGCATTGCGCGACCGTTGTACCGCGATGAGCCGTTTGGTATCGAACTCGATCATACCGTCTATGCGTTGGATGCGACTACGATTGATCTGTGTTTGTCGGTGTTCCCGTGGGCGGCGTTTCGTGCGACGAAGGCGGCGGTGAAACTGCACACGCTGCTTGATCTGCGCGGGAACATCCCGACCTTTATCTCCATCAGTGATGGGAAGATGCATGACGTACAGGTCCTGGACGAGCTTCTTCCCGAGGCGGGCGCCTTCTACGTGATGGACCGTGCGTACATCGATTTCTATCGCTTGCACGATCTGCACCAGTGCCAGGCATTCTTCGTCACACGCGCCAAGCGCAACATGGCCTACCGTCGCAGGTACTCGCATTCCGTCGACAAAAGCACGGGCGTGCGCAGTGATCAAACCATCGTTTTGACGAGCGAGAACTCTCTGCGCGGATATCCGGATCCGCTCCGGCGCATTCGTTATTACGACGAGGAGAAGCAACGATCATTCGTGTTTCTGACCAACAACTTTTCGCTTCCGGCACAGACAATCGCTGAATTGCACAAATGCCGGTGGCAGGTCGAACTCTTCTTCAAATGGATCAAGCAGCATCTGCGCATAAAGGCGTTTTTCGGGACGAGCGAGAATGCAGTCAAGACGCAGGTGTGGATCGCGGTCTCCGTGTATGTGCTCATTGCCATCATGAAAAAGCGTCTCAATGTGGAAGCAAGTCTCTACAGCATTCTACAGATTTTGAGCGTCACGTTGTTCGAGAAAGTCCCACTAAATCAAGCACTTAGCACAACAAGAATCGACGAAACAGCCGGCAGAGATACTAACCAATTGATTTTGTTCGAGTAACAACCGGACACTACTGAGTTCTCATCAATTTCAGAAACGATGTCATCCGGCAGCAACTCATCGAACACTGATTCAATACTTTCGATGGTCATACGCTGAGGATTCTTTGTTTTACCAGTCTCAATGTTCCATATAGTTTGTTCAGTAACCTTTGCCCTCTGCGCCAATTCAAGCCTTGTCCATTTATTTTCTGTTCGTTTTCGTAATACCCAAGTTGCTAACGAGGTTGGACCTTCCTCATCAGGTGTGGTTTCTGGGTTAAATGCTTTTTCTCCAAATAGCTTCATTAATCTAGGTAACTTATTTCTTTGTGGCGTATTTTTCCCGTTTTCCCAGTTAAACACGGTCATAGAGGATATACCCAACTTTTCTGCTAGCTGACCGCGTGTCATTCCTTCTCTAAGCCTGGCGTCGCGTAACAGCTTAGCGTGGACTCCTGAATCCCATTTGAAGGTGTTTTTATCACTTTTTTTTGCCGTCATATTTTCTCCTTTCGAAATATTGGATGAGATGATGAGGATATAGTATTTTCAATTTGAACCGAATTCTAAACAGTACTAATCAACAACTCCTTTAACAAGCGCCTCCACTGCCTCTGAGTAAAACTCAATATTAATCTTCGTCGCCAGTTCATCCGGAAGATCGAAGAGCTGCCGGCGGGCGGAGATTGGCATCAGAAGTGTCGTGGCGGCTTTGTCGATTGCCAGTTCTGCGACGGCAACAGGATTGGGGACGATTTCGACGGATCCTCCGAGGTTCAGGGCGCCGACGATGATCAATCCACCGCGCACACTGCGTTCAAGTAACGACGCTGATAGTGCAACGAGGACGGGGAGCCCGAGATCTCGACCACTGGTGTCGGTGTCAAGGGGACGCAATTGCACGGAAAATTCATGAGCGCGTGGATCACGATCTCCGACCAGTTCGCGGGAGCGCGTATAGAGATTCTGCTCCGCGTAGCGAACACTCTCCCGGAACGCCTGTGGCTGTGGAGTATTGAGGATTCGCACGCCGGAGCCTCGCCCTGATGTGACTTCAATGCGGTACAGCATTGGTCCCTGTTCACCCGCTGTCGGACTGATTCCATAAACCTGTCCCGGCGGGAGTGGATCACTCTCTATCCCCTCATCGCTGTGAAGTTCGGGCGTCGAAACGAACTTTTCCACGCCGTCGATACCGATTGTGAAGCTGAAATGCGTGTTGCGAAACTCCGTTTTCAGGCAGCGTTTCTGCTGCTCCTTGACGCGGCGGCGGGATTCGAGCGCCGCACGGACGATTGTCTCAAGATCATCATCGGTAATCTCCATCTCAGGATCCGGAAAGAGAAGCTTGATGAGACCACTGACGCTTTTGTTGACAGCCTGAATATCCCTGCCGCTCAGAGCACCACCCCAGTTCACCCGCTCCTGCAACACTGAGAGTCTGCTGCCTTCGCGCATCCTCGTCCAGCACTCCGAAAGGAAATCACTCACCAGGCCGAAATGGTCTGTAAAGTGATCGTTCGGATTGAGCTTCGGGAAATCCCAGCCCGGGATATACGAATGAATGCGATCCATGAATGCAGTGTCGTTTCTCATTTCCGGTGGCAGAGGGCTCAATAAATGCGCAATCCGCTGTTGCTGCTCGACGTCGACATCAAGATTGCCGACCATAACAATACCACCGCTCGCCCGGATACTCTCCTTGCCACGAGAGAACTCGCCGGATTCCATGTATCCCTTCATGATATTCACGCCGTCCTTCTGATCGAAGGAAACGCCGGAAATCTCATCGAAACACACCACATCATAGTGGCAGACAAGACCCCGCTGACCGTTTGCCATATTGACGAACATCTTGGCGACCGTGGCCTTGCCTCCGGAAATCAGGTGTGAATACGGAGATATCTGCTGGTAGAGATGGCTCTTACCGGTTCCACGAGGCCCAAGTTCCACTGCATTGTAGTTCCGTTCAACAAACGGCACCATGCGCAGCAGCGTGACCACGCGAGCACGTGCATCGAGTGCGGAAGGATTCAGGCCGACGGAGCGCAAGAGAAAGAAAATCCATTCTTCCGTGGAAAACTGCCGTCTGCCTTCCTGCAATTTCTGTAATACGTCAGATTGAGACAACTGAATGGCCCGCAGGCTATCTATCGCAAATGGTCTTCCACCACGCTCCTCCGCGATGGCGGCGTCGTATGACAGAGTCACCTCAGCGTAAAATCCATCCGTCAGCATACGCTCATGTTCATGAACCAGTGCATCGCTGATTCGGACGTCCTTGAGATTGAGGCTGGGGAGTTCTACGACGAAGCAGTCATTGCGTGCGTCCAGACGGGCGCGAATAATGTCGATCAGGCGCACGGATCCGCGGTCACGCGCACGGGCTTTGAACAGCTCAGCATCGCCGGTACGGACCGTACGGTCCTGAAGCTGTCTCTCGACAATCCGCAACCCCTCCTCGATTTCCTGTTCATCTGCGGTAGCGCAATAGCGACCCAGCATGAATTCCACCACGTAGGTCGGAACTGGATACTGCCGGCTGTACTGCCGAACAAGATCCTTCCGCACGATATATCCTTCGAACGCGCGAACAGCGAGGCGATCGAGGTCATCCAGCTGTATACTCATGTCATGCCTCCGACGATGGTGGGATATTTTCGTATCGCAGCACCGGATGCATCCATGAGAACAACTGTAACGGAGCTGCCTTCATAACTGTCATCGGGCACAACCAGACGAACGACGCCCTGTTCATCAGTCATTTTCGGATCAACGATGCTGGATGCCGGATCGCCGGGTTTCAGTCGCAGATCAACCAGAATACTTTCGGTTGTCCCAACCACCCTCACCTCACAACGCATCCGCTTCCATGTAACAGTTTCAATCTGAAGTGCGGTATCGATACCAGATATAGCGCCATCAATCTGCAGAACCGGTATCACACATTCCTGGGGGCTGATACCGCCATGCGCATACACTACTCCACTCAGGTAGCTGCAAATACCACGCGCATACGCAAAATGATAATGCGCGTTCCATGACCACGGAGCGGTCTCTTCATCGGGATTCGCGTCTTCTTTCATTCGGGCGCACCGTGCGTAGCGGGTTTCCGTCAGATACTTCGGGAGCGACACATACGGGAGGCCCCCTGGCAGGAGAAGCCAGCCGTGATCCGTAACAACTCGAATCCGGCGCCAACCCGCTCGCAGCAGAGCACGAATGCGATCCTCAAGAAGCTTCAGCTGGTCATCGATGAGGTCTGCAAGCTTCTCCTTCATTTTGTGCCCAAGTGAATCAAACTCTCCGTACTCTGTCCATGCCCGTGCATCCTCACACTCCGGATTGCCAGTTTCGTCCTGTTCGAGTATCTGGTATCCGAGATCCTTCAAACGCTGTCGTAAACGTCCGGCATTCAGAGGTTTCCCTTCGTCCAATATCGCAAAGTCGACATCCGGCATCGGGTCTGCCAGAATAGAGACGAGAGGAGATACCGCCGGCTTTGCTGTTGGTGTGACCGTTGGAACAGCGGCACAGCGGGAATGCAGCGACGGAGAAAGGCCACGCTCTGCCAAAGCATCGCGTAAGCGTACGGCAAGATCGTATCGCAGGCCGTCGACGAAGAGCAGCACTTCGGCATCGCGAGCTGCGACTACATTGTCAGTCGATACCTGGAAGGCCTTCGCCTCTTTCATCGCTGCGTTCTGGAAACGCCGACAGTAGTCATCGAGCCAGGACTGATACACGCTTCGGACGGCAGCTGTGACCGCTGCAACATCATCATCACGCAACACGCAGGCGAGAGCCCGAAGAACAGCATCATCAACGCGTTGGCCGATGCTGGTGTGATAATCGATAAGGGATTGCAACCCATCACCATCCGGTTTCCCCTGCACTCCTTCGGCCATGACCGCGAGGTGTTCCAGCGCCTCTGCCAATGGAGCGTCACCAAGCGCAGCCCACACCCACGTTCGTCGGTGGCCATGTTCGGCTTCAAGTTGTGCAATTTTCGTCCCGGCTTGTTGGGGTGTCAGAGATTTAACCTTGAGAAGCTCTTTCCTCAGCTGCTCCTCTTCATGCGCATTCTCATCGGGCCATGGCTCCCTATCAAAAGGGATATCCCCTAGCGGTTTCGCATTGCGAAGGACTTCTTCAATTTGAGGAAACAATGATGGTGCGCTCCGAAAGCGCTGCCAGACTGCCTCCCACGCTTCCTGACGTTTCCCGAGGCGTTCACCAGCGACAAGAACTCCGTCACTCTCGGGATCGAACTTGAACTGCGTACGACATTGTGAGCGAAAGGCCGCCCAATGGCTATCGTCCCACTCGCCCTGCATCCTGTCAGGGTCACACATCCACAACAGCAGGTCGCGCGGTGTATCCTGGACCACGAGCGAATCAAAATCCACCGCTTCAAGGTACCGACCGCGCAGAGCTTCTACTTGCGTATCTGCGAGGTTGCGAATCGAACCGAGCATGGCGGCACGGGTTTGTGCGTCTTTTGCGATGGTGAGACCGAGTCCGTCATCCTCCGAAACCAGAAACGCTTCCACGGTCCAGTCTTTCCCATTCCGCTGCAGCCACACTGTTCCACGAAACTGCAACTCAACGAGAGGCTGCAGAGTACGCGGACACTGATCTCCCGCTCGAAGATCCTGACGACCAATGCCGGGCAGATAGATAACAGGAATACGCCCTTCCGGTAAGGAAATGTCCGTCAACGTCCCATCGACGACCGCACGAAGCCAGATCGCCGGCCCGGTATGTGTCCCAATGTCGTAATCTCCCAGTGTCAGCAGTTCGGGATGCAGTGAGCGAAGTCGCGGCAGCAGCGGACTCCACTGCCGATCCGGATCCGTCCACAACACCACCTTCGGCTCGACAACGTCTGAAGGATTATGGCGCGCTGCCTGGATCAGGGAGGTACTCAGATGCTCAAGAACGGTCATACGCGTCATATTCCGATGTCAGAATGAAACTTTCATGGTGGTGCAGTGTTCGCTCTGCTGCTTCGTATAGGTAATCAGGCTTTCAAATCCCGGAATCGCGTGCGCGAGCCGGAAATCACCAATAACGATCAGCTTTGCCCGGGCACGGGAAAGCGCAACATTGAGGCGGCGTTCATCCCGATACAACAAAGGTACGGACGTATCCTCGGGTCGGAAACAGGTCGAAAGTAAAATCATATCACGTTCGTCACCCTGGAAGCGATCGACCGTATCGACCATCTTCTGCGCCAGGTCGGTGTCGTGGAGTTCACCCTCGAGCATGCGCCGTATAAGAGCGACCTGGGCCCGATACGGCGCGATAATCCCGATACGCGCAGTTCCGTCCTGCTTCATAAGTGGGAAACCCGATTCGCGCAGTTCACGCACAATCCTGCGGACAACTCTCATTTCCCGTTTAGAGGTTCTCATCATCTCCGATGCATCGGCCGGGGCGTGGATCAACACAATTTTGTGTTCATCACTCAACGCAGCAGCAAATTTTCCGGTTGAGTTCACCTCAAGTCGGAGATCATCCTTTGTTGTTTCCAGCTCCCCGTCGTAGAACATATTGGAGATAAAGTTTGACAGGATGCGAGGCATTCGATGCTGCACAGAAAGCAGGATATGCGTGCTTTCCTGGCGTGCGACATCATCATGGAGCATCTCGAAAAGCGTTCGAGACAATGGCGCCGCTTCCTCGGACTTGAGCACAGGGGGCAGCTGTCGATGATCTCCGACCAGAATCCACTTTTTTGCGAGCCGAAGGGTACCCAGCATCTGCGGCAGGATCACCTGAGAGGCTTCATCAACGATTGCAACGTCGAAGTGGCTGTCGCCACTGCTAGCATTCGCAAGACCATCATATGCTGCGGAGGTCCATGCATGCGTTGTGGCGATGAAAACGTTGTGCTGCTTCAAGCTGCTTTCTATTTGCTCAAACTTTTCGGTCGCGGTATCAAGGATTGCACCGCCTTCCGACCCTGGTTCACGATTACCCTCGTTGTTTTCAAGAAGTTCTTCAAGTGTGTATCGGGACAAATCATGTGCCACTGCCTCGGAGCGACCTAGCTTGATGAAGCCTACATCGGGCGCATGGTCGCGGAGCTTTTTCATCAATTCGTCGGACGCGCGGTGCGTATACGTTGCGACGAGAATGCGTTTGCCCTGCGCATGCAGCGCCTGTATCATCCGTGCCACCGTATAGGTTTTTCCCGACCCCGGTGGTCCCTGAACAAGCAGGACCTGTTTCAGTCCACAGGCCGCCCGTACCGCTTTCTCCTGGGCCGGCAGCAGCTGTGGTTCGGCTGGTGGCAGTTCCGGTAGTTCGACATCCAGATCATTTGCCGGCAACTCGGCCACCCCTTCAAGCAGGATGTGACGCAATGGCGTCAGAACCTCCGAATTGGGACTTCTGTCGTCAAGGAAATCGTACAGTGCACCGAAGTTATTTTCGAAATGAGTCTCGGTAGCATTGGCATCAAGGTAGTGTGGTGTAAACCAGAGCCGTCGCACACCTGAGGGCACACGGACGGTGATACTCGCCTGATCGACATTTGCGATGTAGACTTCGAGACATTCACCCCGCACTGGCCCCGCAGAATCACTCAGGAGGCATGGATCTCCCTCCCGAAACTCCGATGTATTTGCTCCCGAACAGGAGAGTTTCAGCAAACCCTGTGCGTCGACATTACCCGCAGCCATGACTTGCAGACTCTTGCCACTTTCTGCTCGTTGATCCGGTGGGAGTGATATGAAGGTGCCGAGTTCTTCCTTGACTGCAGCATGCTCTGCTGCTATCGCGTTGTTGTGCGAATTGAACCACGAGACAAGTCTTTCACTGACGGGGAAAACAGATTCCCCGGCGATAATGTCAAGGGATTGAACCGCCGAACTCTTGGTCACTCCTCCATGAACTCCGAGATCGTGTAACCGGGAGCAATTTCGGTCTTTACCCGTTTTGGCGCAGCCTTTACACTTTCTCTCGTTGCTCTCAAACGACATTCTGTGCAGGTAGTCCGCTGCAACCAGCTGATTCCGGAGATCCATGATATGCATGGCAGATTCCACATCGAAGTACACCTGAAGGAACATGAATTTCGTCCAGTCCTCGCCAACTGGATCATCATCCTTGAGTTTCTTCGCTATTTCGCCTGAATACACCACCATCGGATCATCCAGCTTGCTCTCCCCCTTGAACAACATCATCAGGTGATACGCTCGTACCTGGAATTCGTCTCCGGCACGCGCATTGCCACCCCACGGTTTGCCTGTTTTCAACTCGATTGCCTGTTTGCTGCCGTTCTCTTTCTCAGCGATGACGTCGATCTTTCCCTTGAGTCCCAGGTCTGGATTAATAATATATCGTTCAGGATATATTGCCGTGATATCGGCAAGCGCATCATCCTTCTGTGCTCTCGTACCCTTCAGCAGTCCATTGAGATGATATTTCGCCTCCTCGTACATGCTGTCAGGATCCGTGCCGATCATATGCATGTCAAGGCCATGCGTCCCGAGTACAGATGCAGTCTCGTTGAGCAATGAATCCGTATCATCCGGATTTTCGAGAATATGATCGAACACCTCATGCACGAACGTTCCACGCAGCATGGCTGCGTTTTTCGGCTGCAACTGATAGCGGCTGATGAAGTAGTTTCGTGGACAGTAGTCGAAGTGGGTCAGCGCGGTGACATTTATCAGCCAGTGAGGTTCGAGCACAATGAGTGGGACACGCTCCAGAGCCACTTTCCCGGGCTCCGGAATGACAATATTCTGCCCTGAGATCTCGACATTGAGAAAACGAACAGATAAGGTTCGTCCAACGAGCGATTCGAATATATCACGAATCGCCTCGCCAGTCTGGAGATAGGCAAATGGCAGGACCGCAGTGTACTCCAACTCGGAATCATCCCCGCGGAGCACGACTCCAATCGTAGGGATCATGAGATCATCCTGTTTGCACCATCGTACTTCAGCATGAACGGATGGATGAAAACCGTCCTCCGGCCGGACAAACGATGGGGTTGAGGATGTCATATCAGAATCAACTGTCGATGTTGAGTCCGACTCCTCCCTGCTCTCCTCTTCAGGGTTTAAAACTGCAGACTGCTTCGTGGTATCGACCGCCTGTTCAGAGTATGCCGTAAGTTCTTTCGCCTTGTCAACGAGTTTTCGTTCATGCGCATGGCGGATCTCGGTAACGAGGGATTCCTCCATCTTGAGCCCTTCAGCGAAACGACCGATGGTATCCAGGTAGCGAATTTCGTCGTCCACGGGAAGCCCACGAACGGATGCATGGCCGATGCAGCAATTGCGAATTTCACGCATCTCCTTGAGATAGGTTCTGAAGGTTTTATCCAGTGTGCGGCGCTGCTGCAGGTCCCGCCAGTTGTTGTCGAAAATGTGAAGAAGAGTTGCGAGGTCGAAATCCTCAAGAGAGGTAAATCCCTTGACGACCACCTGTTCCCGTTGATGGGGAGAAAGAATACTCAGTACACGCTGTTCCCACCATTTCTCACCCCCGCTCTCCTGAAGCTCAGCCCGCAGGAGCGTGCACAGCTCACGCGTGACGAGATCCAGTAACTGGACGATGGTAAAATCACGTTCCGCTCTCATGCTCCAGCCCTCGTGCTTTCAGTTTTTCCTCGATTGTAAGGTGAATATCATTGAGGCGTTCACCGGTGAAGGTGTCACCATCCCAGAACCAGGGATAGTCAGAGCGTGGACGCTCAGGCTCTTTTCCACGGTCCTTGGTCCACTTGATGTTCGGTTTCCAGCGCAGGATTCCGGCACCCTTCCGCCCACCCGGGATATCGGAGGTCATGAACGGACGTATATTCATCCGCACTCCGTCGTTGATGTCTGGCATCCAGCCGATTGCTTGCTGGTGTAGTGGCTTCCAGCGGACGAAAATATCGTACGGTGCTTCTCCTTTGAGAACTGCTTCCAATCTGCGGCGCAGTTCCTGTGCAGCGGCCAGGCGCTCCTCGGCGTCATTTTCGCCACGTTTGACATCCGCCTCACGACGCGCGATCCAGTCACCGAGATAACTGTAGGTAAGACTTTCCAGCAATTTCTTCCCCTTCCCGTCACCAGCTGCCAGCTTGTGATAATTCACCAGTGCGTGGAATCCATCATGACGGCGACCATCCCAGATATGCCAAATGAATGGTCGATGATGGAAGAGCTTGCAGTGCTGTTCAAAGAAAACATCCCGAAGCCAGCGGTCGAGTGACTTCCCCGGTGCATCGGCACTGGTAAGAATTGCGTTGAATGTATCATTGCTCCATTCCCTCCCATAGGCGGCCTTGAGCAGTTCTACAATCCGTTCCGCGGCAGTGCGCTCACCCCGAACCGATGGTATGCAAACGATCCCATCTTCATCTGCATGCTTCAGCAAGTCATCACATCGCTGGAGAACCGCACGCTGCTCGTCCGCCAGTTCCATTTCTTCATCAAGCTCCGCCGGCCAGCGATAGCCCAGAAGCCGCGCAACAGCGACCTGAAGAACGGTCTCATCCGTCCGCGGTGGTCCTTCCGCAGTCCATTTCCTCTGCTCGTCCCATATCACGCTACCACAGGGATGTCCGTGGAATATCCACTGCGTCGGATCGTCGGAGAATGGTTTCGGGAGGCCGTCCGGGTATTGCTGTTCAGCGACTCTCGTCCAATGCTCCAGGTCGAAGGGGACCTTGACGAGTGTGGCGTTGGTAACGTTGAGTTTTTGATCTATTCGGCGGACCGCGTCGTTATAATCGGGGGAGGAGCAAAAACACCAAGTAGCAGGGATATCTTCTATCTTACCGGGGATCAAGGCCGCAACATTCGTATCGAACTTTTGACCTGTATATAGAAGCGCTGGAAGCGACTGCATCTGAGATATACCTACACCCCACTTACCCCACGCTTCTTCACCCCGCCTGTCAACGTTATGCAGTGCTTTAACGTTCTCCCTTCCAAATTTCCACAGTTGGCCCTTTCCTTCCTCCCACATCAGTATTCCACTCCGTCCACCAAAAATATCAGCATCATCTACAGTTGATTGTTCCGGTTCCCAAATGGGCTTCAGGTTCGCTACTTCCCACATTGAACGACGAAATCTGGGATTATCGCCTGTCGACAAACCCTGGTGATTAGAGCAATACTCTGCGAGCAGCAGACCAGATACAAATTCATCCAAAGCAATTCTAGCATCAGGATTCTTCAGTTGCTGCTTCTGACTCACCTCCTTGATTGTTTCAATGAGAAGGGCCTTCGCCTTCTCCTCAGGTGATCGCTGATCCGATACATCGAGACCGCGGATCAGACCGTCTCCTGTATTCTGTGATCCCGCTTCAGAAGAGCTCCCGGGTGAAGCGTCACTGATGGACAGCAATTGCACATTGAAATCCCACATCGGCGTTTGAAATCCACCCGCTCCTAATCGTGCGATAAGATTCCATGTCTCCCCTTTGAGAAGTTTCTCCCGCAGGGCTCGGTACGTCGTGAGGAACAGCCAGTTCTGAGGAAGGACGATACTGCAGTTCCCGCCATCGGTGCAGAGCTCGAGGCATCGCTCCAGAAAGACAGTCGCGAGATCGTTTTTCGCTTCCGGATAGTGCTCCTCAGAGTAGTCTCGGAGTACATCATCCTGCTTGCTGCGGACCAGATACGGGACATTGGTTATGACAAGATGGTATTCCCCGGCGAGAATTTGCGCTGCACGGGCAATACCTTCCGCGGCGACACCCATCTCCCGCTCATCACCGGGGAGATGTTCAACATCGAGAACTTCCATCAGCAATGAAAAGACCTGAGACGATTCCATCGAGAACATGTCCCCGGTGAGCCTGCCCGGATCAATCAGGCTGCCGAGTACCGGTGCATCTTCGAAAAGATCGTACAGCGTACTCATCGTTCGCTTCAGTTCGCTGTGCCAGAATGACTCATTCTCATGCTCCGGGAAAAGACCGCTTTCCTGCACTCCAAGAGCTCCATCGGCCATGCGATGCGCGAGTCCGAGCCACTGCTGCTTCGAAGCACGGATGCGCTGTCCCGAACATGCAATATTCATGTCAGGCAGCGTGCGATAGCCGCCGGCATCGGGGAACGTCCATGCTGCCAGCGCGAGATTGAACGCGGCCAGCTCCACACAGCGTTGGTCCAGTTCGAGGCCGAAAAGATTCTCGGTAAGCACACGATCAACCGCCTCGCGAATTTTTATCTTCTCGAGTTCCACGCGCATTGGAACGAGCATGCGAAATGCTGTGACGAGAAAATGTCCTGAGCCACAGCAGGGATCCAGAAGCTTGAATTCCGACAGCGATTCCGACCGGTCAGGATGCGTTCCACCGGCAGGTGTCCATTTTACGTCAGCATCACGTACGAAACGGAGAAACGTGAGTGGCACACCCGGAAGCGCAAGATGCTCCTGCAACTCCCCTTCTGACGAAGCACTTTGTCTGTCTTCCGCTGTCAATCGTCGCTCTGCCCACCAGGCACCGAGCGAATTATCCAGCAGAAACTCGACCATGTACGGCTCAGTGAAGAGCTGCGTCACAGCCGGGAGTTCTTCGGCACCGATCTTCACTTCGGCATCGTTCACTTCGTCCTTGCGCGCCGTCTGCCAGAACTGATACACCCATCCGAGGCTGTCAGCCGCGGTAAAAACATCCTTAGGTAATTCCTCAAGCAGACGTTCCAGGGCAATCTGATGCTCCGGTGCGAGACGGAGACGGAACACCGGGGAATCAACGCGAAATATCTGCGGCAGCATTGTCGTTGCGTAATGCGCGGCTGCCTCCCAGGCGTCAGCAAAGCCTTCACTTTCCGCCACATCCGCGACTTCATCAAGTGTGATCGTCGATTGGTATTTGGGGTGCTGCAGCAAATCGTTTTCCGCCAGGAATCGCGCGAAGAGCATGCGATGCCAGTGCTCGTACGCACCCTCTCTCACGAGGGCATTGACGGTCATCGCACCGTTCTTTTCCCGACGGTCCCCGAGCTGTCGGGCGTGCGCTCGCAGGGCATTGCGGAGTGAACGTTGTTCGCCCGTCATCCCCTCGTACGGCGCTGGTTCGCCGACCGCCAGCGTAGACATTGCTGCACGCAACCCTTCCTCAGCTATTTCACGAGCACGCACAATATTTCGATGGAGGATATTTCGGTCTTCCGGATGGAGGTTGTGCTGCATGATGCTATTTATCTTCTGATTTCGATATAATCTCAATCTGCGATGTGCGAACATACCGTACCGGCCTGGTGCGTTTCTTCACCGACTTCTCCTTGACAAGGATTTTCAACCAGGCATTGAGCTGCGTCTTATTCACATCCAGCATCTTCGCCAGTTCGTCAACTGTACGCTCCTCCTCAAGTTGTGACAGGATCAGTGGACGGACAGCATCCAGTACCGTCGTGAATGGATAAGCCGGTGCGGGTTCCGCGACTTTCTTCTGCTTATCGCTCCGCGCAGATTCACTGGATTTCGCATCGGGAGAACCACCCATATCGGCTCGTGTTGTCTCTCCTGCTGCAAGTGTCGTTTCAGGATCCAAGGCGGCATCCTGCAGGGCATCGAGAGGCGGTCGTTCAAAGAAATTCATGGGAAACGGCAACGCACCGAGTTCCAGCAGTGCCTGGTTTCCTTCGGGTACCGGCTCCTCGAGGCGCACAAATACCGGATGCGGTTGTGCGCGTCGCAATTCTTCCTTCGCCCCTGTCCATGTCCCTCCCTTGTCCTTCTCTGATTGAATGACCAGTGACTGATCGGCCATGGCGTAAACGAGTTTGTTGCGCCCCATTGCGAGGCCGGGCTTGAAGCCTGCATCAGGACGGTACGGTGTACACAGAAGCAGACGCCCGTCCCGCAGATGCTCGCGATATTTCCCGTTGACGGCCGCGCGCGCGAGACTGTCCGCAAGAACACCGATGCACGTACCTTCAACCTCCAGCGCCTGGAGCATTGCCGTCTGGTCCACCCCGCGTGCACCGCCTGATATGACAGGGATACCGTGCTCTGCACATCGTCGGGCAACGCGTCGTGTGAATCGTTCGCCATCTGCCTGGACATTCCGTGAGCCGACGATAGCAAGACCACCTCCTTCGAGTAAGTCTGGATTGCCAGCGACATACAGAAAGGGTGGCGCCTGATTTTTCAAATGCGAACGTAATCGTGCCGGATATTCCGCATCGCTGCGACAGACGATCCAGATACCCTTGTTCAGCCATTTCTCGGTGTCAAGCGACATGACCACTCCCCTGTCAAGCAATCGTTCAAGTCGCGAAAGATCGAGAGTGAGCATCCCATTGCGAAGCTCCTCCCGCCCGTACTCATGCAGGAGGTCCCCCGGCCGCATATCGGTGCTCACCAACCATTCGGCAACTGTGTTGTACTCCCGAATCTTCAGGGGTTCCGATTTTTCATTGGACTTCCCAAAATGACCGCATAGCAGCAGAATGGCGTGGGCGTCTTCTGTGAGCTGGCGTTCAAGCATGTATTTCAGCCTCCGTTCGTTTGAAGCGAATTCAGGGCAAGTGCGAGAGGAATCACCGCGGGACAGTCTGCCTTTCGCAGGAGCGCTGCAAGAACAGTCATGGTCCAGCGGGAATCCACCATGTCATCGACCAGCAGTACGGGACCGTCTCCCATCGAATCACCATCAATCGAGAATGCACCATCGAGATTGTGCGCCTGCTGCCAGCTGTTCTGCATTTCCTTCTGCGGCTGATTGTCCGTGATTTTCTCGATACATGCATGATACGGCAGACCGAGCTTTTGTGCCAGACGGCGTGCGAAATCCGGGACAAGCTCCGGATGCCGCTGGGATGGTGTTGCCGTTACCCATGTGGGTGTTGTTGCCGGCGGTGACCGCTGCAACATTTCCGCACAGGCATCCACCAACTGGTCATCGAACCGCCCGGTGCTGTATTTCCCATCACGGACGAGTTGACCCCATCCGGGATCACCGTACATACAGAGCGCCAATCCCTGCTCCGCCCGGAATTCAAGTAGTATCCATCCTTTGAAACCGTACACAGGGAACGCCGCAGCGTCTGGCCACTTCTTCCGTGGCTCGATGACCAGCGAACTGCGCTTGAGGAAGGCCACCGCCCTCTGAACAGTTGCTGGAGCCACTTCTTCGGACAGAAGCGGCTCACCGACACAGTTGGCGCAGCGACCACATACTTCAGCGTGCTCGTCATCGAGACTGCGAGCCAGGAACAGCATCAGGCATTCACTGGACCGCATATAATCCTGCATTTCCTGCTGTTCCACCTTTCGGAGACGTTCAAGCTGGGTTATGCGCTCCGTCTCCGATACGTACTCCGCCGCTGTGCGATAATATCTTGATCTCATCTTCGAAACAGGTGATGGGGTTATTGTGTTCAGGATGGTAAGAACTTTGTCAATCTGTGCGTAGCTGAGATTGAGCATGCGTTGCAGCTGGTTGATATTTACTCCATCTTCCTGCTCCAGTGCATCGAGCACCTGCTGAACATGCGTCTCGGGAGGCAGCGCAGTCCGGATGAAGTAGTCGATAATATCATCGTCCTCCGCGCCAGAAAAGAGAATACCGAAGGCAGATTCCACGGCGCGACCCGCGCGACCGACCTGCTGATAGTAGTGAACCACCGATCCCGGGCGCTGAAAGTGGATGACAAAGCCCAGATCCGGTTTGTCAAATCCCATACCGAGCGCTACCGTTGCGACCAGCGCCTTACAGCGATTCTCCAGCAGCATTTCTTCCAGCTTTTCGCGTGTCAACGCGCTTTCACCTTTCGATTTCGCGTGGTATGGATGGACGTCCAGTCCTTCCGAACGGAGAAACGCAGCAACCCGCTCCGCATCGCGAACCGTGAGCGTATAGATGATCCCGCTCCCGGGGATCTGTGGTAGATACTGCGTAAGCCAGGCCAGGCGGGCGGCAGGATTGGGCATTCGGATGTTCTGCAGCCTCAGGCTCTGTCGTATGAGAGGCCCGCGCTGAACCGTCACATCACCGAGCTGATCCGCGACATCCCGTACTACACGATCATTCGCGGTTGCAGTCGTCGCCAATACCGGAATGTTTCGTGGCATGACGGAAAGAATGCTGACGATACGCCGGTAGTCAGGACGAAAATCGTGGCCCCAATCGGAAATGCAATGCGCTTCGTCGACGACAAACAGCCCTATTCGAGGTGCAACCATTGATAGAACATTATCTCGAAAGCGTTCATTCGCGAGACGCTCAGGAGAAATCAGCAGGATATCGATCGCATCGTTCTGCAGCTGGAATTCAACTGCCTTCCATTTTTCAGTATTACTGGAATTGATGGTGGCAGCTCGAATCCCGATGCGATCCGCAGCGGCGATTTGATTCCGCATAAGCGAGAGAAGCGGAGAAATCAACAGCGTCGGTCCCTTCCCTGCGTCACGCAACATCCGTGTCGCGAGGAAATAGACCATGCTTTTTCCCCACCCCGTTCGTTCCACGACGAGGAGCCGTTTTCCCGAACGAAGCTGCTCGATACTCTCCCATTGGCCACGACGGAAATCCGCCTGCGGGTTGTTGAGTGCCCTTCGCAGCAAAGCAAGAGCTTTGTCCCTCATGAATCCTCCTGCTACCCTATGACGATCGGACCTTTCTTGAGTTCATTTCCAAGCTTTATCTTTGTTTGCTCGATCCAGGCATTCAGATCGGCTTCCGAGTTCAACACTCCGCTTGAGAGTGATACCTTGCGGGTTTTCGGCTGCAGGAGCTGAGCTGCATCGAGTCGCGCCTGTGCGAATTTCGCATCAAGCGCTGCTGTGTGAAGCTGCCACCCTTCCAATGAGATTTCCGAGAGTGATTCCCGGATCCCGTTGAGATCCCCCACGTTGATTTCCGGTATACCATCGAGCCCGTTCCGCGTGAGAATGTCTTTCTGCTTCCGCTCACTGATTTTTTGCCATGCCTCGGCGTCTGCAAGGCTTTCCATCCCAATTTCGAATTTCTGTTGGCAGGTTTTTCTGGCGTCATTCAGTGCGGTTCGCAGCAGATCGGCAAATCCCTTTTCCAGGTCAGGAAGAGGAGACGAATCTTCGAGAAGCGCACGGTCGTTCTCGATCGCTTCCATTGCCTGCAGAACGTCCTCGCCACCATCCAACGCGGAAACAACAGGGCGCAACGATTCAAGTACCTGCCAACGCGTCATCCGTTCTGCAGCAAGGACGGCACGTGCGTCCCAGGCTTGAAAGAGTGATCGAATTTCTTCGGCGTGCTCGAAAACCTGCAGGAGCTGCTCATTACCCATGCAGCCACGTATCATAGAAATCAGATCGGTTTGCGGGACGGCCGGTAACGGAGGTGATCCGCCAGCACTCTGTGCGCGAGCTTCCAGCACCTGACACATCTCCGGAATGGCCAGCAGTTCTTCGTTTGCCTGAAATGAAATATTCATGTCCGTGAGAAGCTTGCGAATAACAAGACGCTGAGGTGTATGAATGATTGCGTGCTCAGTCTTGAATTCCGTCAGGGAGATTTTCGATTGATCCAGTTCCTTTTTCGAAAGTTGCCTGCCCTTGTATTGTGCACGAAGGTGTCCGGATGCAAACAGCGTCATGAGAGCACCGTCGATGGCATCACGTGGCCAGCCATACGGACTGCGCTCAAACATGTCACGCAACTGCTTTCCATCTTTCCCTGAACCGATCTCCTTCAATATCATTTTACATACGGGATGATCCTGAACGGCCTGCTGCCACCCCAGAAGTTTCAGTGGGTTTTCGTTCCCCTGACGGACTTGATGAATGACACGAGGCCAGCGATCATCGTCCGCTGTGGAGAAATCCGGAAAGAGACGCGTGGCGGAGGTGCGAGAGGCTTCTTCAATACGGGCAGCCAGTCCAAGTGCGTCGACCTCGGATCCACCCCCGAGAATCACTTTTGCGCGGTCGAGAATCTCCCCGAGGATTTCGTCCCGCAACGCCAGTGCTGTCCGCATCCGTGAATCCATGGCGGCCCGTGCTTCTTTCCCTTCCGCGGATGAAGGAGAACCCTTGAATTCAATTGTCTGTCTCGCCGCGAGTTCCTCAATAATTCTCGCATTGAGGGCATCTGCATTGAGTCGAGGGATGAATACGTGCAGAAGGGCGCTCTCATTTCCATCCTGCCGGGCGTCGGCGACGACATTACTCTCCTTTTCACTCCAGCCATCACGGACCCACACCGTAATGCCTGTTTCACTCTCCTTCGGTCGATCGTCGCCATAATGCAGCACCAATCTGCGCGGTACTTTGGATTTCCCCTGTGATATTTTCTTCCCACCCAGTTGTGTATCGACCAGTTCCTGGAGCAGTTCTCCTCGCACAACAGCCTGCGCAGAAACATCCTGCCTGAGGTGGCCCAAACGATTGCGATATTCCTTTTCCCACTCCGCACTCTCACGCGTCTGAAGACTGTATTCCTCATCAATCTTGATCAGGATGGAATCTTCTACGAGAATATCAAGCAGTTTTGGTACCCGGTTTCTGACATTCTCACCGCCCCCGTCAAGACGTTCGACCATCAGATCCGAGAGCATCGCTGCGGTTGCACGCACTCCACTGTCAGCAGCCTTGTCACGCGGAAGTTTCCGGATCAGGAACACCAGTGAGCAAATGCGTTTTTTGAGCAGCCCCTCGTCAGTACCATCGTCAAGTTTCCGTATCGTCTCATCGACTTCTCTCAGGAGAACATTTGTGCGTACGAGATCAGGTTGGAGCTGATCGAAAATGAAATCGGCTGGAACAACGGTACCGAGATTGCATTCAGCATAATCATGAACTGCTTCATACACGATCTTCAGCTGCGTGCGAAGCTGGCTGGCAGTTCCCGGTTCATCTACCGCCCGAAGGACGAGTTCCCAAAAACGGCGGCGAACAGGAAGCAACGGATAATCCTCCACCCAGATCTTCCGATCCTCTGCCCGAGCGGCAATACTCGTCGAGCTGAGATGACGATCAATTTCGCCGACATGCTCCTCAAGCGTCTTGCTGATGTCGTTGCGGCGATCGGCACGCTTGGCGAGGACTACTTTTCGTGTGACATTTTGCACATCGGTATCGGAGAGCTCCACCGTTACCGTAAAGCGCCCTTTGAAACGGTTGAGCTGGGGAATAGCGGAGGCAAGTGCGGACTGACCGGCTCCGATGAGGAGAATGCGGCTGTCCAGTTCCTTGCAGAGGGCTTCTGCGGCTTCCTGTACTTCCGTGGAGCGGTTGTCATCCGTTCCAATAAAGAGCTGAATTTCATCCAGAACGATAACTGTGCAGGGGAGCTGCCCGTCGACAGTCAGAAGGTTTCGCACATATTTGACGAATGCATCGGTGGCAATATCGTCTTCACGCGGATACTGTTCCTTCAATAGCGAACGGACCTCTTTCGGACCAGGTGCAAAGTTTGGATCCGCTTTGAGAATCGCATCTGCAATGACCGGACTGACATACATCGAGTTCACTTCGGACTCAAAGTCCTTGCCCTGCCCCGTAACGTACGCACGGACTTTGTCCTCGATTTCGTTTCGACGCAGGTCCAGGCAAAATCGTGCCTGGGGGAGCGATCCGGGAAGACCTTTCATCCTGTTCAGCATTTTGAGGATCGCAATGCGCACACTCTCACCTCCACCGGAGGGAAGGGTCGTTGCAGCAGCGAGTTTGCCGACATGTCGGGTGGCTTGAACATCGAGTTCTTTGAATTGAGCCTGGACATCACCAGAAAGCGTTGCGAGTCCGCGTGCAGTTGCGCCATCCTCAAATTTTGTATCCATCCAGAGGTGGCGGAGCATTTTGAGGAGATGAGACTTACCGCTTCCGTAAAAGCCACTCACCCATGCAGCCGGCTGAGATGCAGCGTCGAAGTGAGCCAGATACGAATCGATGATGCGGATCAATCCGTCTTCGTATTGGCCTTCGCAGACAAACTGCTCAAGCTCGAATCGGAGCGCATCACGTTCCTTTTTGGTTTTCCCTTCCGTCACCCGTGCTGTACCATCATTCTCGATGCGGGTGATGAGTGGATCCCTTTGGAAGAGTTCACGATTGGTCATCAGGCGAGTCCTCCGTCGTGAAGTGTTATTGGCCGCGCTAGATAATTGAAGCCATCCCTGGCGTCAAGCAGGCGGTAGTTGTTCTGTTCATATTCACCGGGAAAGAACACCACTAATCTTCCGCGGATGTCATTGACCACCTCCCGGAGCACGAGCGAGAGTCGTGTAAGTCCATACAGTGAGCCAACGCCACAGACAGCAACGACAGCATTCTCATCAGCTTCCACACGCTGTAATACAGATCGCAGGCGTTCTGCCACCTCCGGCATGAAGGAGGTCTCCAGTTCATTGTGAATGAGTTCGGGTTCTTCGAAATATGCTTCCCGGTACTCATGGGCTGCCATCCACTGGGCGAAGGCATCGGTAAGATCACAGAGAAGCCAGGGATGTCCCGCGGAGGTTGTTGCCATCTCGAATTCAGGAAGACGCAATCTCAGGCGACGTTCATCGGTCTTCGGATACACGATGAAAATCGTCTTCTGATCACCTGACAGTGTTCGCTGCCACGGAAGGTCTATCAGGCTATTATAGCGTTCACACAGTGTTTCAATTCTTCCCATACCCGTTCGTCTGAATATACTCTGAAAAATGACGGAATGAAATGTCCACCACACCACCGGCCTGCCGCAGATCGAGCAGACCGATGCGATGAGCTTCTGCTGCCAGTCCGAGGTGCTGGTGATAGTTCGCATCGAGCACACGCATCCAGGGAGTGGAAAATAGTTTTGTCCCCCTCAATCCTGCAGCGTATCCGAGGAAAAGCGCGTATGCCGTTGCGAAAGGAGTAGGAGCAACGCGATGACGTATTTTTCTGACACGGCCCTCGAGATGACCGGCTTGCGTCCAGGAAGAAGCGGCATTTCGCATTACTTTCGCGCGGATATTGTCGTTCATCCTTTCACCAACAGCATCGCGGAGAGCCTGGTCCATCGGCGGACGGGTGAATTCCTCCCCTGGTCTCAAACGCAGAACAGAGGTCGCAGAGAAACGGAGTAATGGATCACGTGCCAGGGCAAGGAGCAGCGCTAGCAGAGGACGTCCCGAAGTGTCGAAGTACCACAGTTCACGAAAGACACTGAACAGCGCTACGGATGTATGCAGCGAATAGAGTTCTCCCAGGCGTTGATTGGACGAACGGCGCACTGATTCGGTGCGTTTCCCGAGACAGTTCCGGTCGATAATTGCAGCGGCGTAATCCTCACGCGTGGCATTAGGCGGACATTCTGCCAGAAGGAGGCGAAGTTCCTCCAGCATTATTGTTCTGCTGCTATGGGTGCCTTTTTCACCGATGCGGAATCCTCTGGCTTCGAGTTCATGGATTGGGGTTTCAGCAGGAAAATCTGGTGAGATGCTCATTGAGGAGTATCCATAGCTATGGGCTGGCCGGCAAAGTTGCCGGCTAGGAATATTAGATTGTAGCTGCTGAAAATGCAAACCGGCGGGCTCTTACATTGATTCCTGATGTGCGAGCTTGAATAGCTCCATGAGTAAATCCCGCTGTTCACTCACATCCTGCTTTGACAGGCGAATCCGATATCGCCCCCATTTTGTATAGTCCGTGAGATCCAGCCCGGCTTCATCTATTTTCGTCTCGATTGCATCGTCCTTTTTCATCTTGACTTCGATGCGGAGACCGCTTTTCTGCGGTCGGAAAATGACGAAGTTGTTAGATTGTCCATTCTGACTTAATCCAATGTAGAATTTGTTGTATTTCAGAGTGATACTGGGCACGAATTCCTGGATAAGTTCCAGGAGCTTATCAACGAGACTGACGGTCTGTTTGGTGGCCTTCGTCTCCCAGTATGAACGATCCACTGTTTCTTTCTCCTCGTCTTCCTCAATAAGACCCAGCGTCATCTGGTCAAGCACTGTCGTACAAACAAGTGAAATATTATTCTCATACTTTATCGCATTGAGCTGCAACGCGATGATGGGGATAATCCCATTGAAGAGGCTGATAACATTGAGAAATCTGCTGGTGATGTTTTCCGCAACAATGACCGCCACATGATCATACTGCGGGTATCTCTTTCGTTCGATGTCCCAATACTCCAGTGTCCTGATAATGTGACTTTCATCGGTGTTGCCCAGCTGAATTTCGACCTCGTATCTCTGACTCGAATCCGTATCCTGCAGCAGTATATCCAGGCGCCCTGCTCTCGGCTGTAATCGTTCCCTGTCTTTCAGCACAAGATCGCCGAGACCCAGGATCTTTGGATCTTCCGCAATCCTATCCTGCAGCCATTTTTCAGATAGCTGTGGATCATTCTTGAGAGATATTTTCTCGAACTTCACGTAATTCAAGTTGCTCATACTCTCCTCTCATCAGTGACTGTATTGCACCTTATTCTGTTCGGTATACGACGATGTCGATTACGAATCGCGTGTTTCCAGGTGGCTGGGCAGCCAGCCGACGACCACCTGTTTCGTCTCCTCATCCCAGAAATAGTAGATCCTGAGAGTGTACTTTGGCTCTCGCCTGACCCCTTTACAGAGATGTCGCTCCATACGCCGTTTTTTGCTGGAGTGCTCCGGATAGCGGATGTCATATTCATCACCGAGCGTGCCGGCACTCGTATCACTGATGGCCGGCCGATCTTCAACCTCGAGGCTCAGGATCTTCTGTTCGAAGTTTTCCCGACCGTGACCTTCTAATCTCATGGAGCGATACTCGTTCGCAAGACAGAGAAGACATCGGTACACAAGCTCCACTTTTTCGTATTCCGCCTTTTTGATTCCCTGAAGCGCTCTGTTGTGCAGCAGCAGTCGTCCGGCCAGTTGCTTCCTGATCCAATCGGGCATCTCGTCATATGTTCCCGGAATGGGGATGTTAGCATCGACACTCTCGCCGGTTTTTCGCTCAAGATCATATTGCAGCTGGTCAATCCTGCTGCGCAATACGAAGTTCTCCTCCAGGACCTCACGCTTCCTTTTCTGGGCGTCCATCGCGTCATCGTTGAACTTCTCGGATTCCCTGAGCCAGGACTCAGCACGCTCGTTGGCCTCTTGAAGTTCCTGCCTGTGTGCGATCCGCATCTCGTCAATACGCTTGCGAAGTTCCTCATTTGCCTCCGTCCTGGCAACGATGTCGTTCAAACGCATCTCAGCGCGTTCCCGCTCGTTGGCACGCAGCAGAGCTTTCGCCTCACGCAGAAAAATGAGCTTCCCCCAAACCATTTGCTCCCGCGTGTTTCGACTGGCAATTTTGTTTATCAGAAAACGGGAAAAGGCCTCTTCACTCTGCTCTCCGTTGCTTTTCCAAAACAGGATCTTATCCGGTAAAACTCTTGGATGAAGAAACGGATTATCCTCATCGAGATTCAATCCTGGATAATATGTGCGAACGGCTCCGTTATATGCCGTCCACTGCTTCCCAACTGCCGTCGTCCAGTACTTCGTCATTTCGTTTGTCAGTGCAGCCACATAGGCATACCCCAATGCGCGCTTCCCAAGCTTTACTTCATCGACCAGGAATCGGTGCACTTCCACATCGTAAAATGCCGGTTGGGTCTCGGTCAGCAGCACGACTGGAAGAAAGCGCTTCTCATCCTGCAGCAGATTATAGAGGTTGTGAAGATCCGTCGTGTTCTCAATGAACCAAACATCGGAACAAATCGGGCGTATTTTATTCATTCCGATATCTGTCGCCAAATCTACGACGATTCTGGGTCTCGTCAGCTTGATTGCCCTGTTGGAATACTCGAGAGAGGCGCAGTTCACCCTGATCGCAAATTCGACTTCTTCACTGATCCTCAATGCAATTTCCGTCGACCAGACCCGTCCGGGAACTGGCTGATGATCTCCCATCGGCGCATCCGGCTGCTCCAGAAGCACACTCCAGATCCCCTGCTCCGGTAACGAGACACATTCCAGTTTCTGTCCGTGGACCGGAAGATCGAAGCCTTCTCCGTCGAAGGCCTGCGGCGGGATTGTGGCGGGGTACTTGTTTGTGATCCATCGCAGGATCAATTCAATCGCTCGATCCCTGACTCGATGCTTGGTAGATTCTCCACGCGCAAGTGTGGCGCGAAACTGATAGATCGTCTGGACTCTTGGTTTCCCGGGCCGAACAACATAGGGATAGATTTGCGAGGACTCGAACACCCCTGACCTCCTGAATACGTCTTACTCCAGTAAAGGAAATGATACGATCAACGGACCTTAGTGTCAACTATCCCCGCAACGATCAAGAGAGCATTTTTCCCAGCTGTCGCCAATCTTCACGTTGACGCATTTCGTTGCGGCCATATGGTCCGACCCGCGCCAGCATCCCGGTGTGATAGAGCGGGAACAATGTGCGACCATGCCATTGGATACGGCGCCCAACAGCATCGCGTAGCCGGCTGTAGCCGTGGTTGTCCATAAGGCGGGTTGCGCGCAGGGCTACGGTCCCGACCGGACAGACGACGCCCGGGCGAAACACTTCGATCATCCGCTGAATATTGTCCGTACAGAGACGCAGCATCCGCATCGAGACGGGATGTCGTTGTTTTTTTCGCGTCGGCAGACAGAGGACGCTGTTGGTAACGTACAGTTCTTCCAGGTGCATGCCCGCTTCAATCAAGTACAGCTCCCTGAAGAAGCGGCCGGAAGGATCAGTGTCGTAATCCATCGTGATGTATCCCTTTTCAGTATCGAACGTGTCCGCCCTGTTCGGCGCCTCGAGGATGAAAAGCACGCGGCAAGGCTGCGACGGTGCCTTCTGGAAGAGCGGATACGCTCCTTTTTCCAGCAACGGTTTCTGCGATCTGATTCGGCAACGTGAGCATAAAGACAGTTCTTTTCTGCATCGCTCGAATACGACAGCGGCTGATTTCGATGGTGATGCCATTTCTGCTCCTCGGTTCTGAATTCAATGCTCAGGCAATGTATCTCTGTAGATTTGCAGGATATGACATTCTTCAATGCGCTTCCATTACAATGCTGTAAGGGATCACGCAATATCTGGGTTGCGCTCTCCTTTCCATCCACGAAATGATACATATACAATAGATAGCCAATTTGATTTTTACCCGGGTAAAACCCCTATTTTACCCGGGTAATATTGCGTTTTTCCTGCTACTGCCGCGTCATGGCACCCTGGCCTTTGAGGATGGCGGTGTGTTCGCCGGTGCGCTGCATGGTCGATGTCGCGTATTCGCTGCCCATGGCGTAGGTGACTTCGTTGCCGTCGATGGAAATGATCCAGGTGCGGACGGTATGCCGCTTCTCCACATCGCGCAGGGTGGATGCGTTGACGGTGCCCATGGTGACGGTGCCGCCTCCTGAATATGCGTCAACATTGAAAATCTGGATGAATTTGACATCCATGCCCATGGTGCGCGCGTAGAAGCCTTCGTCCTGCACCCAGATGCCCGATCCCGCTCCGAGCCACCCGAGGGCGTCACGCGCGGAAGTGAATGCCATAGCGGATGCCCTCTCCGCTTCCCGCCGGTCTTCGTACCACTGCTCGACGAGCGCTTTCTTTTCGTCGATGCGTATTTTGAAATCCTCGAAGCGGTGCCGGACATCGTCCGTGAGCAGGGTCGTGAATGCACCAATGGGTTGGGTGTTGTCGAAGGCGGCGTGCTCGTAGAGCTGCGGGGTGTCGTAGCCATAGTCATAGGGTTCGTACAGGTCATGTTCCTGCGGTTCGTAATCGAAGGAGGTCAGCACGCGGAAGTAGAGTCCCTCCGCCGGTATGTCCCCGCCGTCGAGTTCCCAGGCGGTCTCGTAATCAGCATCGAGATATTCCCGGATCTGTGGTTCCCGAAACGAGACCTTGAACCAGAGGAGCACGTTCTTCGCTGCGTTGAACAGCGGATCGTCCGGATCGAGATGCAGCACGTACACTTCTGTTGTCTCACTACCGACTTCCGTCTCCGTCGTTGCGTTCAGCGCCTCCCATGCTTCGTCCAGACTGCCATCCTTCGTGAGCTGTCCGACGTTCGCGAGCAGGACTCCCGCGCGCGGATTCATCGGCACCGTGGTATCCACCTGCTCCGCGGCCACCTCATCGAAGACCTGTTTCGCTTCCGCGAATTTCATCCCTGCGAGCAGATCCACCGCTTCGCGGTATCGATCCTCCGGACTCTGGCATCCCGTAAACAGGATTGCCGTGACAAGCAATGCGTATCCCGTAACAATTCTCATACTGCACCTGCGTTGTGTTCGCTGAAATGGGCTGGAATGAAGACCGTGATTCTATGCTCCATGTATATTGCGGCCAGTTCGGCTGGATGGTGAATTCCGGGCGATGCGTCTCCTCTCGCGGGTGTGAACAATCCTCAGAACTCCCGCGCTTTTTGTGAGGATGTTTCACGGGCATTCTCACGTCCCTTCCCCATATGGTGCATATGCGGCAATTCCACGCCGGTGCGTCCGCTGGCACGGAGTTTGCTATCTATATATATGTAGCCCTGTTTCCACTCATTGGTGCTGATCAGTCCTTTGATACCTCCGTATTTCCAGCCGCTGCTGTTCTTCGGTCTCCGGGCCGGCGGGATGCGGCGGTTTTCAGTCATCTCTTCCCAAGGAGGGTATCATGAAACGACTCATCATCATCCTGGCACTGCTGGCGTTTGCCCACGAGGGCATGACGGCACAGACGGACCACCTCCCTTCCAATGACTTCGCCATCGTCGTCTACAAGTACAATGCGACGGTGAATATCCTGGCACGTGAGAGCGCGAGCGCCCCGTATGACGTGCTCGTCACGGGCGGACTGCATCGCTCGTTTCCCACCGGTCCGAAGGTGCTCTACGGCGACGAGCGCATTCCCGAAGGGATCTACGAGGCGCGTATCGTTCCGGACGGGTCGTCGGTGCGCATCGAGTTTCCCTTCCAGTCCCTGCCCGGCATCTTCGAGCACTATCGCGTCACGGGTCCGACACTGGACCGCAACGTGATTCCCGCGCACGCGGATGTCTTCGAGGACATCACGCGCGCGGCTTTGACCATGCGTGCGGCGGGACACCGGACAATTCCCGTGATGATCCTGCCCGGCACGCTGGAGCCGGCGGTAGCCGAGCGGCTCGAACGGGCGCGCAACGTGAAACCGTGGCAGTCGCTCGACGCGGTGCGCGCCTCCTGCCTGCGCTGGAAGCCGGTCGAGGAATATTTCATCCGCACCGGCTTCATCCCCAAACTGCGCTTCGACGGGGAGGATATCATCATCGTGCCCGCGGCGCGGGAGCGGGAGCAGTGCCCTGTATCCCTCTGGCCGAGCCGTTGGCTCGGCCCTACCATCCAGCGTTCTGCAACCCTGGTCGATATATGACAACGATCCTCGCGTGCCCTGTATCCCTCTTGGCCGAGCCGTTGGCTCGGCCCTCTCGCGCATGGTCCCACGCAGCAGTTTTGACATTTTCATGACAACGCGCCGGTGTGCTATGGCCATCTTACGACAGACAACGTCGGAAAGAGTGAAATGGAGGTGAACATGAAATCCCTTAATATGTGTATGCTTTTCTGCCTGCTCGCGCTCACATGCGCGTGCAGCGAGGAGGATCCGGTCAGCGCTCCGCCGGACGACGACCCCCAGACGACGATCGACACACCGGAAATTCTCTCACCTGAAGCGGACGCACTCTGCTCGGTTACCGGTATCCGCTTCGAATGGAAAGCCATCAAAAACGCACACCGCTATCAGCTGCAGCTCGGCCGCACCGAACTGTCCGCATTCGAGGTGCTGTTCGATACGACACTCACCATAACACTGTGCAGGCCGGCGTTGGATCTCGCCTACTGCGGCGGCACGTTCGCCTGGCGCGTTCGCTCGCTCGGGTCCGGCACGGAGGTCTCTGACTGGTCCGATCTCCGGAAGCTCCGATTCCAGAGCGTCGAGGAAGAATTCTCGAATCGTACACTGCGGCTGCAGATGACCGCACTGCAAACCGTGTACCTCACTGAAGACCGGCTCTGGCATCCGGGCGACCCGCGGATCGGTGACCCGGACGAGGACTATGCGCTTTATCATGACCTGTACTTCGAATGGTACGGGACAAACGGAGACCGGTTCGAATATCTGGCGGTCAATAAAACCGTGAATCCGTGGTGGCATGAAGACAGCGTGCGCCTTACGGTGCGGTTCAGCGAAGACTGGATGCGCATCACGCACGCCGACATGTCGATTCATGAACAGGGCAGATATTATCACACGGGAAGCGGAGGTGGACGATACAACGACGGCTACCTGCGCGATCTTGATCTGCGGCTGACGGAACTGGAACACGGGCCGCAGCCCTTCGCGTGGACGGCGGAGGGCGAGCGCAGCATCGATCATATCCTCAGCTACAGTGATTCCGCGCGGTTTTCGGGTTCCGCCACCGTCCCGAGCGGTCACGGCGGTTTCAGCACGTACACAACGGAAGATCTCCTGATTCAGCTCCAATCGTACAGCGCCACGGCGGAGACGCACATCACGCTGAGCTGGGACTGATATCGGATCTTGCGATCCCGTTAATTTCTTTTATATTCCGCTGTATCAGTACGCAACGAACATACTGACGTTTCGGGAAACGGCATGGCCGCCGTCCTTCACCCCTGCGTCCGATGAAGGGAACATCGGCAGTCCTTGCCATCTCAATCCACGGACGTACCATCCTGGAGGGATTATGCGACTTCACGCCGGATTTTTTGCACTGACGTTCGCGGGACTGCTTCTCTGCGTCCCGCTCGCGGGACAGCAGACCGCTTCTGATTCCCCGCCCTCGACGTTGACCAATGAAAGCTACGTGAAGATGGAAGGAAACGACGTGGGGATCTGGATTGCGAACAACGGGAGCATGTCGCATAATCCGCTGACCGATGCATCCGGATTCGAATGGCCGCTCGGCTCGCTGAAATACCTGCTGTACCAGGAGGGATTGCTTTTCGGCGGGAAGGTGATGGGCGAAATCCGCATCGAGGGATCGACGTATCGCTATGGCCTACAGGCCGGACCCATCCGTCCCGATGGTACGCCCGAGGATCCCTCCAATCCGCGCTTTCGCGTGTACCGTGTTCGCCAGCTTGACCGCTCGGAATACAACCGCCTCCCGTCCGCCGAACAGCAGCAGCTGCGCACGGACTTCCTCGCATGGCCGGTCGATGACGGCGCGCCGTGGGTGGATGCCGACAGCAACGGAACGTATGAACCGGATTTCGACGCATGGCTGAATGGCAGCACAGCGTATGACACGCCCGTCTTCCCCGGCCGTGAGGTTCTGTGGTATGTCGCCAACGATCTCAATCCCTCGCGAACGACCACCCTCTACGGCTCACCACCGCTGGGGCTCGAGTTCCAGGTGCTCGCCTGGTCGGGGTCGGGCAGCGCTGTCGAGGAGCGCACGGTGTTCGTCCGCTATACCATCATCAACAAGAGTATCAGCACCATCACCGACGCGTACATCGCCCGCTGGGTGGATCCCGACGTGGGAGACGCCTCCGACGACCTGGTCGGCGTGGATACGACGCTCAACATGATGTATGCGTACAACGGCAGCATCATCGACGACGTGTACGATGCGTCTCCGCCCGCAGTGGGCATCACCTGGCTGCAGACACCCGCGGTGCCCTCGCCCGGCAGCACGGCGCGCTGGGGTGACGGACTGCGTGAAGGTTACCGGAACATCCCCATGAGCGCGTTCGCGTTCTACATTAACAGCGATCCCATCTACCAGGATCCGGATCTGGGCGTGCCCATCGGATCGGTGCAGATGTACAACTACCTCACCGGCGTTCTGTATGATGGCCAGCCGTATGTCGATCCCGTCTCGAGCGAAACAGTGACCTTCCCGCTCGCCGGGGATCCGCTTTCCGCGACGGGCTGGACCGACGCCATTGTCCACCCGCCCGATGACCGGCGCATGATGTCCTCCTGCGGTCCCTTTACCCTCGCTCGCGGAGACACGCAGCAGGTCGTTCTGTCCACGACGGTCGGACTCGGCAGCTACCCGTCCCTCGCCGTGCAGGATCTGCGTCATTCCGCCCGGAAACTGCAGCGGGAATACATCGACGGGATCACGGAACTTTCCCTCGCGGAGATCTCCCATGCACTCACCTGGCCGGAGGAGGACCGCTTCGCGCTCACGGTGTCTGGCGCGCGTGCCGCTCCCCTGCTGCGGCAGCTGGTCGCCGTCGTCCGCGGTCGGACCGGAGAGGAATTGCTGCGTTTTCCGCTCTACGACGACGGGGCGCACGGCGACGTCGGAGCGGATGACGGCGTCTATGCGAATACGCTCACGCATGCCGCGCTGCAGACGGGCGGCGACCTGTTCATCGCCGCGGTAGAGGGAAACGACATCCGGGAAGAAACGCTGATCGCCGAGATGCTTCCGCTCGCCGGCGACGCGGGCCTCTCCTCATTCACCATCCTCTCCGATCACCTCGACTTCAACGGTGCCGCCTCCCCGGGTGAAAATGTGATCTGCGGACTGACGCTCAGCAACCGCGGCGCACAGGAACTCGGCGGTTGGTCGTTCGTCTCGCAGATCGCGGACGACGCATCCTTTGCGCGGATTTCCGAAACCATCGCGGGGCAGGAGAGCCTCGAGATCGACGGACTGACGCCCGGTATCGGCGACCTGCTGCAATTCGATATCCCGGCCGACGCGCAGCCGGGATCGACCGTGCGCATGCCGCTGCTGTTCATGAGTGATCAGTACTGCCTGTGGCGCGACACCGTGGAGATCCCCGTGACCGCGCCTTCGCGTCCGCAGTACACCGGACTGCTCGAGCATGTCGACGGTCCGGCCTTCGGCACGCTGGGATATACGGTCGTCGATCCCGCCGCGCTGCCGGAGCAGAGCATCCGGGTCAGCGTGCAGGGAGACGATTTCGGCGCGAAGACGCTGACGGTCAGGGATCACCGCAATCAGGTGCTGGCGGACAATGTTCCGCTCCCGGATGCCTACGGCCACCGCACGACGACGGTGGCGGGCCTGCGGCTGCTCTCCGGCTCGGCGACGATGTCGCTGGAGAAGCGGCAGGACGGCACAGTCATTCCCGAGCCGATGCATTGGTATTTCGACGAGCCCCGGCGTGCGTGGTTCGATCCGTATGTTGGGTATCTCACCTATGGATTCAATTTCTTCGGATCCAGCATCACGAGCCTGTTCGACATTCCCCCGGTCATGCTGGAATTCGACCGCACCGCCCCCCGGAAGGCATATGTCTATCTGCGCGGCGGGAGTCCGGATTACGGCTACCAGGGCTACTTCGACGGCGCCCTGCGTGCGTTCGACATGAGCGACAGCACGAATCCCCGTCCGCTCTCCGTTGCGTTCGTCGAGCAGAACGGCAGCGCGGCGCATGACAGCACCTGGTATCCGACGAGAAATCCGGGTGACCGCGAATACCTGTCCATTCTGGATGAGATGTATTCTGAGACCCCGAATCCCGCGTACATGGTTCCGTTCAACGACAACGCGGGAGATTTTCCCATTCTCTATTCGATCTGGCCGCTGCTGGTTTCGGATACGCTGACCTTCGAGGACGGCGACCGCTACCATATCATCCCGCGTGTGCCGATCTCGTCACGTGACACGTACATGCTTGACATGACGACCGTGGGGGCGGGACGAGACGCGCCGCCGCATGCCGTCGATGCGGCCGTGCTGTACCCGAATTATCCGAATCCCTTCAGCGGCGTGACGCGTGTGGCCTGGCGTCTTCGCGCGGCGGGACATGCCGAGCTCGCCGTGTATGACGCGCTTGGACGGAAGCTCCGCACGGTCGCATCCGGCTGGAAGGATGCCGGGATGCATGTCAGCACGCTCGCGCTGGATGGCGCGCGGCCGGGTGTGTATTACTGCCGGCTGACTGCCGGCGGGCGCACGATCACGCGCAGGATGGTGCTGCTGCGGTGATGACGCATCCCCGAAACCGGGGCTGCGCCCCGGGCTGAATCGTGTCGCCCTTTCAGGGCGAATACATGGATGGATCTCCGCAGGGTTCCCTGTTCCAAAATGGGTGGTACCACCCATTGACATCCTGAATTTTTCTGCGTACCCTTCCTCTGTCATTAGTCCCATTGTACCGGGATCTTCGCGATCACGCATGAATCGCGGGGATCATCATATCAAGGGCATCCGCAGCGCGGATTGCCCTGCTGTGCGTTCCGTATTCTTCTCAGTTCCTGTCCCACAAGCCGATCCGCGGAGGACGCCATGACTACGACAAAGAACGAGAGAACCCGCGCCTGGTGTGCCGCCTGCATGTGCGGCATCCTCGCCCTGCTGTGCCTGAGCACACACCTGCCGGCACAGGAGTCACACGAGTTTATATATACCGCCCGCAATTCCGCCAGAATGGATGCGCGTGGTGTCGCTGTCGGACCGGAAGGAAAAATTTTCCTGGCGAACGCAGAGGGCGGAATCAGGATGTACTGCTGCGACGGGATGCACATGACCTGCAAAGCAGAAGTATTCGATCTGGTTTCTCCGAGGAATATTGCGATACGAAACGATGGCACGGTGTTCGTCGCCTGCGGAGATGAGGTGCGCGCCTTCCGCTGCGACGATTCGACACTCTGCTGTACCGCGCAGCTCACTGTTGGCTCGGCGGCCGAAGACGTCGCGGTCGGTCCGGACGGAACATTGTTCGTGGCCTGCGCGAAGGAGGGCGTCCGCGCATATCAGTGCTCGGAAAACGCGTTTGTCCCCGTAGGGTACGTCAATGATGTGCCGCCCAACGGATTGGTGCGCGGCATCGGTGTCATGCACGACGGCACGGTCATCGTGGCGACGGAGGGCGACGGACTGCGCGCCTATACGCACGCGGGAGGTTCCTTTGCTCCCGTCGCGTCACTGCAGATCGTCGGTGATGTTCGCCGCCTCGATATCGGCGGCGACGGCACCGTGTATCTCGCGCAGGGCAACAGCGGACTGCATGCCTATCGACTCGAAGATGACACGTTTCTGCACCATGCGTCTGAATATCACAACGTGTTCGTCAGTGACGTCGCCGCGGGATCGAACGGGCTCGTCTACGCGTCGGCCGATGACGGCCTCCACGCCTATACATCCACTCCGCATACGCTGACGCTGCTGGCAACGGCAGCAGAGGAAACTCCCGCAGAAGGCGTTTGTGTGCACCCGGATAACACCGTCCTCCTTGCCTGCGGCACACACGGCCTGCACCGGTATGCGCTGCACGGGTCCGAGTTCTTCGGTGTCGCGTACGTGGACAACGACGTTCCCTATCGCGGTGAGGCGCGGGACGTGCAGATCTCTGAAGAGGGCATCGTGTTTCTCGCCAATGGAATCGACGGGATTCATGCATACGAGTATACCGACGGCAGGCTCCGGCAGTCGGCGCACACCATCGACAACGGAGCAGTGCTCAGTATCGGTGTCGGTCTGGACGGTTCGATCTGGATCGGCAACGACGAAAACGAGCTGTCACAGTATGGCTACGACAACGATTCCATCACGTTCTGGGGGGAGTTCGGAAGCATCGGCTCCGACCCGGAGGCGTATGTCACTGACTTTCTCTTCCCGGACCCTGACCGTGTCATCGTTTCCACGAGCGCGGGAGAACTGATCCTCATCATGTCCGTCGGCGGGATGCCCTGGGATATCGCGGATGTGCGGCCGGGGGAAACGATCAGCTCTCTGGCTCTCGGACCGAACGGGGAAATCATCACGGCCGGCAGCGCGGGTATCGTCATCTATCGTATCGTCGACAACGATTTCGAAGAGATCGTTCCCGCCGATGACGGAGAGGTGGCCGTCAGCGTCGCCGTCGGACCGGATGGCACTCTTTTCGCACTCAGGGACTTCGGGACACTGTACGCCTACGAAATCGACGGGGACTCCCTGCGCCGCACGGCATCCATTGATCAACCGTGGGGGTATGGCTTCGGAGAGACCGGCATCGCGGTGGGACCGGATGGCACGGTCTTCAGCAGCGGTTCAGCGGGGACATACGCCTACCGCTATACCGGGAGCGCCTTCATCAAAACGGCGACATTGCAGGGAACATCGGAAGGGATCGCGGTGGCACCGGACGGCACGGTATTTCTTCCCCGGGGGGATGCGGGGATGTTCGTCTACAGCTACACGGCAACGTCCGCGCGCGTCCCGCAGATCAGCGTGCAACCCCAGGCGCTGGATTTCGGGGATGTGCTCATCGATCAGCCGCGGCAGTACAGTCTCACCATCAGCAACACCGGCAGCGCCGCGCTGGAATTTTACGTGGAGATGCTGACCGGCGCGGATGCGGAGGATTTCCGCCTGAGCGCGACACTGCCGGATGACATCCCGGCGAATTCCGATATCGAGCTTGGCATCGTGTGCTATCCGCTGAGCGGCGGATCCAAAACCGCCGCCGTGCAAATCGGCACCAACGATCCGGTCAACCCGCTGATTGAAATCCCCCTGACGGCACAGGCCGGTCTTGGTCCGCTGGCGGACGAACAGCGTCCGGTGTCGGACGGGATCCGGCCGCGGCAGGACGTCCTGCCCTCGACAACCGCAACGCTGTCGCGGAATTACCCGAATCCCTTCAATCCCTCGACCACCATCGCATTCACCATCCCGCGCGAAGGACCGGTGCGGCTCACCGTGCGCAATCTCCTGGGCCAGGACGTCGCCATGCTCACCGACGGCGTGCTGCAGGCGGGGCGTCACACCGCGCGTTTCGACGCCACGGCACTGCCTTCGGGTCTCTACTTCTGCCGACTGGAATACGGCGACCGCGTGCAGACAATGAAGATGACGCTGATGAAATAACACCGCGCGAAAGATCCCATACTGCGCCGCTGTGATTTGTGCGGAGCATCACCCATCATGGAGGTACATCATGAAATGCAGCACATCACTGACGGTCATCTGTATCGCCATCCTGCTGCCGGCCACTCTGCTCTGCCAGGAAGACGATCCCTACCTCTGGCTGGAAGACATCCAGGGGCAAAAAGCACTCGCGTGGGTCGGCGCGCAGAACGACAGAACGGTTGACGCGATCACCGGAAATCCCGCCTTCGACGGCATGAAGGAGCGGATTCTCTCGATCCTCAATTCGAAGGATCGCATCCCGAGCCCATCCATCAGGGGCGAGTACATCTACAATTTCTGGAAGGACGCGGTACATGCGCGCGGCATCCTGCGGCGCGTGCCCATTGAGGGGTATTTCACCGACGACCCGGATTGGGAGACCGTGCTGGACATCGACGCACTGAGCGCGGCAGAGGGCGTGAACTGGTCCTTCGGCGGAGCGCAGTACCTGTATCCCGATTACGACCGCTGCATGATCCGCCTCTCGCGCGGCGGCAGCGACGCGGTCGAAATGCGTGAGTTCGATCTGACGACCGGGACGTTCGTGCAGGGCGGATTTTTCCTGCCCACGGCGAAAGCCTTCGCGGGTTGGATCGATGAAAACACGCTGCTGGTTTCGACGGATTTCGGGGAAGGAAGCACGACGCAGTCCGGCTATCCGCGCATCGTGAAACGATGGAAACGCGGCACATCGCTGGAGGAGGCGGAGACACTGTTTGAAGGAGAGGAAAGCGATGTCGCGGTCGTAGGGTTCGTCGTCGAAGCACCGGAGCGGCAGTATCTCGTGGTCTACCGTTCCATCACCACATTCACTTCCCATGCGCACGTTCTCGAGGACGGCGCGTTCGTGAAACTGGACATCCCCGAGGATGCGCAGTTCGGCGGATTCTTCAAGGGCAACCTGCTCGTCTTCCCTCGTTCGGACTGGGACATCGGCGGGCACAGCTATCCGGCGGGGGCGATGCTCGCCATCAATTATGACGCGTTTCTCGAGGGTGACCGGGCGTTCGAGGTCCTGTTCACACCGGAGGAACGGACAAGTCTTGACACCTTCGGCGCCACCCGGGATGCGATGCTGGTTTCGGTCCTCAACAATGTCCGCAGTGAACTCTACCGGTGGAGTTTCGAAGACGGCGCGTGGTCGGTATCGCGGATCGATCTGCCGGAGAACGGCAGCATTTCGGTCGGCTCGGCCGATGAGTTTTCCGACCGGTTCTTCTTTTATTACGAAGACTTCCTCGAGCCCCGCACGATGTATTATGCATCGGGGGAAAAGCCGGATATTCGCGTGGCGCGCAGCCTTCCGCATTACTTCGATGCAGAGAATCTCGAGGTGCATCAGTATGAAGCGAGGTCAGCAGACGGCGAACAGATTCCCTATTTCGTCGTTGCGCGCAACGATGTTCCGCTGGACGGCAGCAGTCCGACACTGCTCTATGCGTATGGCGGATTCGAGGTCGCGATGCGTCCCCGGTACAGCGCCACGGTGGGCGCCGCATGGCTGGAGCATGGCGGCGTGTACGTGATGGCGAACATCCGGGGCGGCGGGGAGTTCGGTCCGAAATGGCATCAGGCCGCCCGGCGGGAGAAACGGCAGACGGCGTTCAACGATTTCTACGCCGTGTCGGAAGACCTGATCCGGCGAAAGATCACCTCGCCCGCGCATCTCGGCATCATGGGTGGCAGCAACGGGGGGCTCCTGGTCGGCGTTGCACTGACCCAGCATCCGGAGCTCTACCGCGCCGTCGTATGCAGCAATCCCCTGCTCGACATGAAGCGGTATCACACCCTGCTGGCAGGTGCGAGCTGGATGGACGAATACGGTGATCCCGGCAATCCCGACGACTGGAAATTCATCAGCCGGTACTCTCCGTACCATAATCTCTCGGTTGCGGCGCACTATCCTGCCGTTCTTTTCACCACCACCACGCACGACGATCGCGTCCACCCCGGTCACGCCCGAAAAATGGCCGCGAAGATGACGGAGCTGGGACACGACATCCTGTACTTCGAAAACACCGAAGGTGGCCACGGATCCGGGGTCACAAACGAGCAGCGCGCGTACATGACGAGCATCGAGTTCGCGTTTCTGCTGAACACGCTGAAATAGATTTTTACCCGGGTAATATCCCTGAAAACGGGGGTTTTACCCGGGTAATAATACGTTTTTACCCGGGTAAATTGCCATTTTTACCCGGGTATTATTTGCAATCACTGTTCAGATTCACCGGCCTGCCAGCGGGATGTCTTGAATTTTCGCATTCCTTTCGCGATGTTGCGCCTGTCCCGATGCAGCGTTTTTCCATTGTCCCGTTACCGTCGTGCGCAGTCTTATCACAGCATTGCTTGTTCTCTGCATTCCTCCGTTGCTGAGCGCCCAGCCCGCGACGCGGCTCGGCGTATACGACGGGATGGGATTCTCGGTGATCGAGTACAATTTCTACGGCCGCGAGCATGACCGGAATTTCGAATCGATGGCGCATCTCGGACTGGTGGTCGGGATTCCGCTGGCGGACAACCTTCTGCTCTCGGTGCGTCCCGCGCTGACGACGCTGAACGGCACGGCAGGACTCGCGGCCCGGGTGCGCGACGACGGCGGCACGCGAAGCTACCGCGGGATGATCAAGGAACAATGGGTGCTTGAAACACCCGTGCTGGCGAAGATGGTATTCAACGGCGAGGAAATGCGCCCGTACCTGGCCGCTGGTCCCTACCTGATCTTCAACGGCAATCCTGCAGAGATCGAGGTGACCGGAGACGTCGATCCCGCCAGTCCCGTGACGGCAACGTATCCAACGCTGAGCGGCGGAGTGATGGCGGCCGTCGGTGTGGAGATCCGTGCCGCCTCGATGCTCATCATCGCTCCCGAGCTGGCCGTACGCCAGGGTTTCGCCGCTCCGATCGACACCCCCATCCTCACCCAGTCCAATACCCCCCGTTTTCTCTTCAGCGTCGGCATCATCTTCCCCATTTCACACGAGCGCTGGAAGTAACACAGCCGCAGCACACCGGCGTTTCACCTCCACACAGTGCATCACACGAACGCATGCAGTCCATTCCGCATCCCCCGGAACGTCTTCCGCCGGGGCACGGTTATGTGAACAACGCATGACCATTGAAGCGGATCTGACGATCCCGCCGGCCGGCAATCCACGATACGCTGGAACCCGGCTGCGCCGAAACCGGAACATGAGAGGCGGTGCAGGATGACAAAAAAGAAACGTGTGGTGGTCCTCGGCGGCGGTTTTGCCGGCGCTTACTGCGCGCAGCAGCTCGAGCGGCGCGTCGACCGCAGCGCGGTCGAGATCATTCTCATCGACAGGCGGAATTACTTCATCTTCTATCCCCTGCTCGTCGAGGCGGGGACGGGAAGCCTGGAGCCGCGGCATTCCGTCGTGTCGCTGCGGCATTTTCTCCGGCATACGATACTGCGGATGGGTACGGTGCGGGATATAGATTTCGCGCAGCGGACGGTGTACTTCACGCAGGACGATCCGCTCGGCGAAAGCAGCCTGCCGTATGACCATCTCGTCATCGCGCTCGGCAGCGTCACGATGATTCCGCCGATCCCGGGCCTGCGGGAACACGGATTCGAACTCAAGGAACTGCGCGATGCCGTGGCCCTGCGCGACCGGGCGATTCAGCTTCTCGAACTCGCCGACGCGACCGAGGACGAGGCGCAGCGGCGAGCCCTTCTGCATTTCGTGGTCGTGGGCGGGAGTTTCACCGGCGTCGAGGTGGCGGGGGAGTTCGACGTGTTCCTCAAGGAGGCTTCGCGCGACTATGCCAAC
>ENA-ORCU01000078-ORCU01000078.1-marine-metagenome-genome-assembly--contig:-NODE-78-length-117280-cov-15.724930_pt1 | contig 117280 bp, 113 predicted proteins | sample MGYA00248631_ERZ508512 | MGnify/ENA primary metagenome ERZ508512 (study PRJEB26183, sample SAMN06268844) | marine metagenome | isolation source: Tt an P1 anaerobic enrichment on pine from sediment...
CCACCATGCTGAAAACCGCGCACAAGCCGCTGGTTATTCTCAGATAAGGAGCAACCATTGCTCACAGGCAGCCGAGAAGGGAACCCGATGATCAGAGGGTTATTGACCCTGATATCCCTGGTTGTCCTTGCTGGCTGTGCAGGAGGGATCAAGCCGATGGAACACGGGCCGGCAATACCGGTCGCCTCGGAGCCAGACGCTTTTCTGCAGTCGCAGAGCCAGGAGCGGGTTGGCGCCGGGCTGCCGGCGGTGAAGCTGCTGAACACAGGCCAGGATGCCTTTCTGGCCCGGGCTGCTCTGATCGAGACCGCCAACCAGCGCATCGACGCCCAGTATTACATCTGGAACGATGATGACAGTGGGCGTTACCTGGCCAGCCGTCTGGTTGCGGCCGCAGATCGCGGGGTGGTGATTCGCCTGCTGCTGGATGACATTAATGTTGCTGGCAAGGAATCCCTGTTCGCCCTGCTGGATGCCCATGCCAATATCCGTGTGCGTATTTTCAATCCATCCCGGTCCCGGGATGGATTTGGTCGCTGGCTCTCGTTTATCGCTGACTTTGATCGCATCAACCGGCGCATGCACAACAAAACCTTTGTCGTGGACGGTCTTGTGGGCATTGCCGGGGGCAGGAACATCGGGGATGAGTACTTTGATCAGCATCCGACACTGAACTTCCGGGATCGCGATGTTCTGGTGCTGGGGCCGTTGGCGGGGGACATGACCGTCAATTTCGAGGCCTACTGGGACAGTCCCTGGACTTTGCCGCTGGCAGAGCTTTATCCCAAGCCTGAACAGGCACAACCGAAGCTCAGCGTCCTGATTAAATCTGCCGCCTCGCGGCATTACCAGATCGAGCCACCAGGAAACCGGCAAACGGCAAGAAGCTATCTGGAAACTTTGTTTGCCAACACCGTTTCCGCACCCGCCGAACTGGTGTTTGATCCGCCTCCCGAAGACCCGGATGCACCCGCAGAGGCTCCCCAGCGAACCGCACAAACCCTGTATGACCTGGTGGAAGGTGCCCGGTCCGAGATTCTGATTGAATCGGCGTATCTGATCCTCAACGACCATCAGCTTAGCGCCATGAGCGACATTGGCAAAGGTCGTTTACAGGTTGCCGCCCTGACCAATTCGCTGGCCACCAATGATCTGGTTACCAACCACTCCGGTTACGCACGGTGGCGCCGTGCGATGCTGGAGCAGGGCATTGAGCTACACGAATTACGACCGGATGCCCCTGCCTGCCAACGTTGGGTGGCCGCCAGTGCAGCCTGTGAAGGCGGTGAGGTTAGCCTTCATTCCAAAGCGGTGGTGTTTGATCGGGAAACCCTGTTTATCGGGTCCTTTAACGTGAATCTTCGTTCCATCTATCTCAATGGCGAGACCGTGCTGGTGATCAAAAGCCCGGAGCTTGCCGATGCCGTGGCGGACGATATCCGTTACGCCATGGAGCCCCGGAACAGCTGGCGGGTTGAGCTGAATGGCCAGGATGAACTGGTCTGGCGGTCAGAGGGGCAGGAGGTGCAGCACGAGCCGGAGGTGGGTTTCTGGCGCCGGGCCATGTCGCGGATGCTGTCTTGGCTGCCTATCGAGAAGTACCTGTAGCGGCGCTCAGGCCTCGTTGCCGGCAGCGACACCAGACGCCCAGGCCCACTGGAAATTGTGACCACCCAGGTGCCCGGTCACGTCCACCACTTCGCCAATAAAGAACAGATTCGGCCGATCCAGAACCGCCATGGTTTTGGAAGAGAGTTGGCGTGTATCAACTCCGCCCAAGGTCACTTCTGCGGTTCGATAACCCTCGGTGCCGGCCGGTTTCACCGTCCAGTTGCCCAGAGTGTCGGCAATCTGCTCGATGTCCTGATTGCTGCAGCCTTGCAGTGGCCCCTGCCAGCCCTGAAGTTCTTTAAATGCCTGGGCGAAACGTTTGGGCAGATGCTGGTTGAGATACTGCGCCAGAGTGGATTGCGGCTTTTGCTTTCGAAGTGCCAGCAGGTCCTCCCGAATTGGCTGGCCGGGTAACAGGTTGATGTGCACCTCATCCCCCGGCCTCCAGTAGCTGGACACCTGCAACATGACCGGGCCACTCAGCCCCCGGTGCGTCACCAGCATGGGCTCGCGGAAATGCTGGTTGTGGCAGTGGGCATCCACCGGGCAACTGACGCCCGAGAGTGGTGCCAGTTGCTGTTTCAGCTCCGGTTGCAGGGTAAAGGGCACCAGCCCGGCCCGGGTCGGCAGAATGTTCAACCCGAATGTTCTGGCAAGCTCATAGCCGAATCCGGTCGCGCCCATGGTGGGAATGGACAGGCCGCCGCAGGCGACCACAAGAGATTCGCAGCTCAGCACGCCGCTGCCAGTCATAACCTGATAGCCACCGTTCGCTTCCCGTACATTCTGAATCTGGGTCTTCAGCCGGATCTCGGCGCCCGCCCATTCACATTCGGTCAGCAGAACATTGAGGACGTCTCTGGCGCTGTCCCGGCAGAACAACTGACCGGGCGCTTTCTCCTCGTACTCGACGCCGTGTCGATCCACCAGTTCGAGGAAATCCTGGGGCGTGTACCGCTTCAACGCCGAGATACAGTAATGGGGATTGTCCGAGAGGAAGTTGGCGGGTGTGCTGTTCAGGTTGGTGAAATTACAGCGCCCGCCGCCGGACATCAGGATCTTCTTGCCCGGTTTGTTGGCATGGTCCAGTACCAGCACACGCCGACCACGGTAGCCGGCGGTTGCCGCACACATCAGCCCTGCTGCGCCGGCGCCGATGATGATTACGTCATACGCTGAGGATGAATCTGCCATGATACTACCCGCCGTTGGTGAAGAACGCCGGGCAGTATACCAGCCTCACGGCAGGTGAACGGAGCCTTCCATGTAGAAGGCTGCCTGGCCAGAAATGGCCACCCGCTCGCCCCGGAGCTCGCAGCGCAGTTCGCCGCCGCGGGCAGAAACCTGGCGAGCCCTGAGTTCGGTTTTACCAAGCTTCTCAGCCCAGTAGGGCACCAACACACTGTGGATGGAGCCGGTCACGGGGTCCTCGTCGATACCGGCGCCGGGAGCGAAATAGCGGCTGACAAAATCGCAGTCCGTTCCCGGGGCGGTCACAATCAGGCCCTGGTTGCCCAGCTCGGCCAGTTTGCGGTTATCCGGAGTTGCGGTCCGCACCTCGTCTTCGGAGCCCAGCACCACCATGTAATTGGTGTCGTTAGGCACGTAGAAAGACTCGGCCGGCGCCCCGGGCAAAGCCTCCAGAATCAGCGCCGGCGTTGGCCTGTGCTCGAAAGGCAGATTCGGGAAATCCAGTTCCAGCCAGCCTTCTGCCCGGCGGGTAACGGCCAATGGACCACTTCTGGAGTGAAAATGCACGGTGTCGGCCGACCAGCTCAGCCGGTTGAACACCACCCACGCCGAGGCCAGTGTGGCATGGCCGCACAGCGGTACTTCCACCGCAGGGGTGAACCAGCGGATGTGGAAATCCGCCGGGTCAGACTCTGGCAACGGCACCAGAAACGCGGTTTCCGACAGGTTGTTCTCCAGTGCTATTGCCTGCATCCGCTCGTCTGGCAGCCATTGGTCCAGCGGCATAACGGCTGCCGGATTACCGCCGAACAGGGTGTTGGTAAAGGCATCGACCTGATAAATCGGTGTGGTGTTCATAGGTTCTCCCTGTTGGAGTTGGTCAGATAATGTCTGGCTCGCGAACGGGCGAAGCGCTGTAATTCCTGCTCACTGTAGCAGTGGACTTCCGGTAGCGGGCGGTTGCCGGTGAGAATCCAGTGGTTGTGGCCGGCCGGGATTACCCGGATGCCATCCCGGGCCAGGCCTTGTATGGTTTTGAGGTGATGACCGTTGCCTGTCGTAGCGCCTGCTCCGGCAAGGTTGAACAGGTCTTTCTGACTGGCTCTGGATCTATCCGGTTGTTGATTAAAGCGCTCGTCGGTTTTCTGTACCTGTGCCATGGTGAAACTCCTTCTTCAGTGGATGGCTCTATTGTTCGCTTATCCGTGTTGCCATAACAGATTCAGTTAACCAGGCATTGAATCGGTACAGATGATCTATAATCTGAACTGTGCTGGCCGAAAAGTAGCCAATCTGTACTGCCTGAATTGGCGCCGGATCTGCTGCAATAGACCTCGATTGGCCACTGCAAACAGGGAGAAGACCATGGGTGTGCTTTATAACCAGGTAGCAGATCAGCTGCAGGGGCTGATCCGTGATGGCGTTTACCGGGAGGGTGAGCGTTTGCCCGGGGTTCGGGTGCTCAGCCGTCAGTTTGGTGTCAGCATTTCCACGGTGCTTCAGGCCCACCAGACGCTGGAAGCCCGTGGCTATCTGCAGGCCAGGGAGCGTAGTGGCTATTTCGTAAGGTTGCCTGCCAGGGACGTGCCGGAACCCAGAATGTCGGAACAACGCAGCCAGCCGCTGCCGGTGTCTGCCCGGGAAATGACACTGGATCTGTGCGCGGACGAGCAGAAGCGCATGGTGCCGTTGGCAACCGCCATACCACACCCGGATTACCTGCCGCTGCGGCAGATCCAGCAGAGCACCCTGTGGGCTGCCCGGCGGGGCCTGGAAACCCTGGACTACGCCTTCCCCGGCAAGGAATCCTTTCGCCGGCAGATTGCCCAGCGCATGGCGAGCCTCGGCGTGCCGATCTCGCCAGACGATGTACTAGCCACCAACGGTGCCCAGGAGGCCATCATCCTAGCCCTGCGAGCGGTCACCCAGCCCGGCGACATTGTGGCCGTGGAATCGCCTTCCTTTCCGGGAATCCTGCAGGCGCTGGAAGTGGTGGGGCTCCGGGTGATTGAGATTCCGACCCATCCCTCCGATGGTATCAGCCTGGAGGGGCTTCAGCTGGCCCTGGAGCAGTGGCCTCTGAAAGCCTGCGTGGTGGTGCCGAATCACAGTAATCCTATGGGTGCCAGGATGACGGACGAGCGCAAGCAACAACTGGTGGCCATGCTGGCGGCCGCCAATGTGCCGTTGATTGAAGACGATATCTATGGCGATCTGTACCACACGGGTGAGCGCCCGCGGCCGGCCAAGGCTTTTGATCGTGCAGACAACGTGATCTACTGCAGTTCCTTCTCCAAAACCATTTCACCGGGCCTGAGACTGGGCTGGATGATCCCCGGCCGACACATGGCCAGTGCCCGCCAGCACAAATATTTTGTCAACCTGGCAACCTCGTCCATTCCTCAGCTGGCGGTGGCGCATTTTCTGGAGCAGGGTGGTTACGATCGTTATTTGCGCGCTGCCCGCCAACACTACCGTGAGGCGACCGAACGGCTGCGTTCGTCCGTGGCCCGGTCGTTCCCGGAGGGCACGGCGGTCAGCCGGCCACAGGGAGGGTTTGTGCTCTGGGTGCAGCTGCCGGACGGTGTGTCCGGTACTGAAGTGTATCGGCGCGCCCGGGCCGAAAACATCAACGTGGCACCGGGGCTGATGTTCTCAACCACCAACAAGTTCGAGAACTGCCTGCGACTGAACGGTGGCAATCCCTGGACAGACCGGCTGGAGACCGCGGTGATACGACTTGGCTCCCTGGCCCACGAAGTCCAGCGTCATTCTGGCTGAGCGGGCTGCCTGAGTTCGAGCGGGTTCAACAGACCCGCGGCAATGGCCAGGCCGGTCACGTCTGGCAGGCGCTCCGCACCAAGGCGCTTCATCACCCGGGCCCGGTACAGGTCGATGGTCTTGACGCTGACATCCAGTTGCTCGGCAATTTCCTTGCTGGTGTAACCCTGGGCCAGGGGCAGGAATACATCCTTTTCCCGGCGGGTCATGCTGGCAATCAATGCTTCGGTACTGGCAGCAGGCGTTGCGTTTGGTACAGGATCGTCGGCGTCCTGAAGGGCTTGTTGCACACTGTCCAGCAACAATTGTTCGTTGAATGGTTTTTCGATGAAGTCAAAAGCCCCGGACTTGAAGGCCCGTACCACAATGGGCACGTCGGCGTGGCCGGAAACAAAGATGATCGGCACGTCCAGGCCTCGTTTCTGCAACTCTTCCTGTACGTTCAACCCCCCCAGCCCCGGCATACGGATATCCAGAACCACGCAGCCAGGGCGCTGGTCTTCCACCGCATCCAGAAACTGGCGGCCATCGCTGTAGGCTTTCACCTTCAGCCCCACTGATTCCAGTAGCCACTGGGTGGATTCAAGCATGCCGGCGTCGTCGTCGACCACGTAGACCGTGTTGTGCGTGTCTGGCATCAGGGTTTTTCTCCTGGCGGATGTGCGAAATCTGCGGTGCGATTTGGGGCGAGTCGGTGCTGGTTAGGCGGGAATCGACAGATCAATGACAGCCCGCCGGTTTCGGCGGGTATGGCGTCGAGAAAGCCGCCAAAACCTTCGATAATCGAACGGCTCATGGAAAGCCCGAGCCCCAGGCCTTTGGGTTTGCTGGTGAAAAACGGCTGAAACATCTGGCGTATGCCTTCGTCATCCAGGCCCGTGCCCTCGTCGGTGACCTGGATCAGGGTTTCGCGCTGATCGTTGATGCAGGTGGTCACCACGATATGGGACAGCCGGCCGGTTTCGCCACGGGCTTCGACATTGGCTTCTATGCCGTTACGGACCAGGTTGATCAACACCTGCTCCAGCAGAACCGGGTCTGCGGTAATCACGGGAGAATCGGCGGCCAGATACTCCTGCAACCGGACCCCGTTTTTTTCAGCTTCCCACTGGCACAGTTTCACCACGTCGCTGATAACGGCATTGAGCGAGACCGGTGCCATGCGCTTCTGGCCTTTGCGCAGGAAAGCTCGTAGCCGTTTGATGACTTCTGAGGCCCGGTTGGCATGATGTACGATCTTCTGCAGACCGTCGTCCACTTTCAGCAGACGGTCCGGATGTTTGTCCGCTTCCTTGAGAAAACGCTGGCTGGCGCTGGCGAAATTGACGATGGAGGCCAGCGGCTGGTTCATTTCATGAGCAATGCTCGAGGCGAGCTCGCCCAGGGTGGCCAGGCGGGCGGTATGGGCCAGCTCGTCTGCCAGTCGGCGGTTCTGCTCTTCCGATTCTACCCGGGCCGTAATATCACGGGAGACACTGATCACTTCGACTACGGCACCGGTGTATGTCTCGCGGATGGCCCGGCTGGCAATTTCGAACCAGCGGCGGCTGCCGTCCCGGTGATGGAGTTCCAGAGTGAGGGTGGCGTAGCCGTCTTCCCGCAGGCAGTGGCGGGTTTGTGCCAGCTCTTCGGCCAGATTCTCCCCCTGGAAAACGTCTTCCAGGGCTTTGCCGCGCAGCTCTTCGGGCCAGTATCCCAGCAGCCGCCAGGAGGCGGGCGTGGCGTCGATAAAACGGCCATCCGGGGCATGCCGGGAGATCAGGTCGGTGGTGTTCTCAGTGATCAGGCGGTAAAGCCGGTTGGAGCGGACCGCCTGCTCCTGATCCCGAATGTCGTTGGTGGCATCGCGCCCGCGCACCAGAACCTGCGTGCCCTCTGGCAGGGGAATAAAGCTCCACAGAACGATTCGATCACTGAACCGTGACTCCACATCCTCAATGGCCCGGCCCTGGCCGATGGCCGCCTGCAGCAGCGCCTGAGTGTTTACCGGTAACAAAGCATCTGGTGTCGGTGCTTTACTGATAGTGAGCAACTCACGGGTGGCACGGTTGCAGTCGGATACCGTTGCGTCGGCTGCCAGAATCAGCGTGGGTTGCGGGTCGCTGTCCAGTAGGAGATTGATTTGTCGAGAATTGTTGGGATCTGTCATGTTTTATAGAAGTATTCCCATAATACCATGGTAGAGTTTCTAGTAGTTTTGCTGTGGTCTACCATTTTCGGCAATGCTGAGTATAGCTGCTTTAGCGATTCTTCTGAATACGCCATAAGAACAACATCCGAGTTAGAGGACCACGCCAATGACGTCAATCTTTGACCAGGGCCTAGAGCCCCGGGACGCGAACTACGCTGTTCAATCCCCCATAGATTTTATCGAGCGCACGGCCAGTGTGTATCCGGATTACCCGGCCATCATTCACGGTGCTATCCGCCGCACCTGGGCTGAAACCTACGACCGCTGTCTGCGCCTGGCATCTGCCCTGAAAGGCCGTGGAATCGGCCGGGGCGACACCGTTGCCGTGATGCTGCCGAACATTCCGGCCATGGTGGAGTGCCATTTCGGCATCCCTATGATCGGTGCCGTGCTCAATACCCTGAACGTTCGCCTGGATGCCGAAGCCATCGCCTTCATGCTGGAGCATGGCGAAGCCAAGGTGGTGATTGCTGACCGGGAGTTCGGTCAGGTGATCAAGGATGCGGTGCGCCATCTGGAGCACAAGCCGCTGGTGATTGACGTGGATGACCCGGAATATGGTGAGGGCGTTCAGGTCAGCGACCTGGATTACGAGGCCTTCCTGCAGGAAGGGGACCCGCAGTTCCAGTGGAGTTTCCCGGAAAATGAGTGGGATGCCATTTCCCTGAACTACACCTCCGGCACTACCGGTAATCCCAAAGGCGTGGTGTACCACCACCGCGGTGCCTACATCAACGCGCTGGGCAACCAGACGGTGTGGTCCATGGACATGCACCCGGTGTACCTGTGGACGCTGCCGATGTTTCACTGCAATGGCTGGTGTTTCCCCTGGACCATTACTGCCATGGCCGGTACCCACGTGTGCCTGCGCCGGGTAGACCCGGAGAAGATTCTGCAGCTGATTCGTGACCATCAGGTTACCCACATGTGTGGTGCCCCGATCGTCCTCAATGCCTTGCTGAATGCCTCACCGGAAGCCAAGGCGGGCATCGACCACGAAGTGAAGTCCATGACTGCCGGCGCTGCGCCCCCTGCCCAGGTGATTGGCTCCATCGAAGAAATGGGCATCAAGGTTACGCACGTGTATGGCCTGACCGAAGTCTATGGACCGGTCACTGTGTGTGCCTGGAAATCCGAGTGGGACGAGCTGCCTCTGCATGATCGCGCCAAGATCAAAGCCCGCCAGGGTGTGCGTTACCACACGCTGGGCGGCACCATGGTGGCTGATCCCAACACCATGCAGCCAGTCCCCAAGGACGGCAAAACCATCGGTGAGATCTTCCTGCGTGGTAACACCGTGATGAAGGGGTACCTGAAAAACCCGACCGCCACGGAAGAGGCGTTCCGTGGTGGCTGGTTCCACACTGGCGACCTGGCGGTGTGGCACGAAGACGGCTACATGGAAATCAAGGATCGCCTGAAGGACATCATCATCTCCGGTGGCGAGAACATCTCCACCATCGAGGTGGAAGATACCCTCTATCGCCATCCGGCCGTACTGGAAGCGGCGGTGGTTGCCCGGCCTGATGAGAAGTGGGGCGAAACCCCCTGTGCCTTCATCACCCTGAAGCCGGAAGCCGGGGATGTGTCTGAAGACGACATCATCAACTTCTGCCGCGAGCACCTGGCCCGCTTCAAGGTGCCCAAGACCGTGGTCTTCACGGAGCTGCCGAAAACCTCAACCGGCAAGATCCAGAAGTTCGTACTGAGGGACCAGGCCAAAGACCTGAACTGAATCCTTTAACGGCTGCGCCTGCCGGCGCAGCCATACCTCTCCACAAAAACAACACTGGCTGGCGCCTGAAACACGGTGTCTGGAGGTTTCTTTATGCAAATGTTCCACAGAAAAAATGGTGAAGAGCAGCCGTACTGGCCTGCTGGTCCCTTCAAGGTTCGTCTTCCGTTTGTGCATTACCGCTGGGAATTCGCGGAGATGGTGCAGGCGTTGATCATGTTTGTGGTCAGTCTGGCCATGATTCCGCTGCTGGAAAAATATCTCGGTGTTCCCTACGACGTGGCCCTTGCCTACGTGGTGATCTGCGGTATCGGCTTTATGCTGCCAGCCTTGCTGGGTGTGCCTCTGGTGCCCGGCTGGATTACCCCGGGTATTCCGGTGGTGCTGCTGTTCCTTTCCGATTATGAACCCGGTCCTGAGGCCATCCAGGCGCTGTTTGCATTGCAGTTCCTGGTGTTCCTGATCTTCCTGATTCTGGGCGTGACCCGGCTGGGCAGTAAACTGGTTAACTGGATTCCGCGCTCCATGAAGGGCGGTATCATTATCGGTGCCGGTATTGCGGCATTGATGGGTGAAATCGAGGCCGGCGGCCGCCTGGCCAACACGCCGATCTCCCTGATCGTGGGTGGCCTGGTGTGTCTGTATCTGATGTTCTCCGTCTCGTTCAAAGGCTTTGTCGACAAGAACGTGCTGGCCCGCAAGATTGCCAACTACGGCATGGTGCCGGGCATGGTGGTGGCCATTCTGGTGGGCTTTGCCACCGGCGAATACGATGTGCCGAATGTTGAGTGGGGGATCACCAAGCCAGCGTTCGACCAGTTGTGGAACTACCTGCCGTTTAGTGTTGGTTTCCCGGATCTGAATGTATTCCTGTATGCGATTCCGACCGCAGTCATTGCCTACGTCATTGCCTTCGGTGACATCGTGGTTGGTCAGTCCCTGATGAACCGTGTCGACCACCTGCGCAAAGACGAAGACATCGACAACAGCGTGGACCGCGTGCACCTGGTGACCGCTATCCGTAATGGCGGCCACGCATTCTTCGCGCCTTACCCTGGCCTGGCTGGCCCGATCTGGACGGCGGTGACCGCCACCATGGCCGAGCGCTACAAGTATGGCCGTAATGCCATGGATTCCATCTACAGCGGTGGTGGCACCTTCTGGATTACAGGCTTCATCGCACTGTTTGTGCTGCCGCTCGTGAGCTTCTTCCAGCCGGTGCTGCCGATTGCCCTGTCGCTGACACTGCTGCTGACTGGCTACATCTGTCTGATGGTGGGCCTGGAGCAACTGGAAAACAACACTGAACGTGGTATTGCTGGCACGATGGGCGTAGTACTCGCGGTTTACGGCGCGGGCTGGGGCCTGGCCACTGGTGCGGTGTTGTACTTCCTGATCGAGCGCACTCATATTCTCGGCTTTACCCCCGACCCGGAAGCACCGGGCGCGGAGCCGGTCAACGAGCACTGAACCTGATGCCGCCGTGTTCGGCGGCGGCATCTACCCACTGTGTGTCCTTGGGAGGCCTGAGCGCCTCCCTTTTTTGTTTCTGTTCGGATTTCTGACAAGTTGTCATATTGTGACAAAGCGTCTTTTTTTCTTGAGGTATGCCTTCCGGTTTGCAGTTACGTGGGGGTAAACTGATCCCGTTGATTAAAAATCATCCGCAGTCAAACTCCCGATAACAACAAACAGACCACAGGAGGCTGCCATGACGATCAGCTCCACCCCCGATGGTGTCACGGTCAAACCCCGGCACCTGCGGTTTGATGTTCGTACCGAACTGAGAACGCTCTGGCATGGTAACGATGCCTTTCGAACGGCCTTTTTCAATGCCTTGTCCCTGCAGTTTCCGGATGGCGAGCAACAGTTTATCAACGCAGTCCGGCTCTACCGGGATCAGATTACCGATCCCAAGTTGAAGGAGGAGATCAAGGGCTTTATCGGCCAGGAGGCTCTGCATAGCCGCGAGCACAAGGAATACAACGAGGCTCTGAAAGCCCGGGGCTACGATATTGATGCCCTGGACGAACGGTTCCGCAAACATATGGAGTGGGTCGGGCGCCTGCCGCCGAGTCGGCAGCTGGCCGGGACTTGTGGTGCTGAGCACTACACGGCCGTTCTGGCCAACGCAATTCTCAGTCACCCGGAGTGGATGGAAGGGGCGACTCCAACCATGAAGAGGCTGTGGCGCTGGCATGCCATTGAGGAAACCGAACACAAGTCGGTGGCTTTCGACGTATACCGTGCCTGTATTGGCAACGACAAGCTTCGCCGGATCGTGTTCCTGTTCGTAACCTGGAATTTCTTCCGCTACACCTTCCTTAATACCTGCAGCCTTCTGAAAACCGACGGCAAGCTCTGGAGCCTGAGAACCTGGTTGGGCGGGCTGAATTTCCTGTGGGGCAAGCCGGGGGTTCTGCGCAAGTGCCTGCCGGATTTTCTGGCCTATTTCCGGCGGGATTTTCATCCGTGGCAGCAGGACAATCGCGGTTTGCTGGAAGCCAATCTGAGGGAACTGGAAGCCTGATCCGGTTCCCGGGTTGCTGAAATTTTCATCAGCCTGTGTAACACTGGGGCGCTGCAAAATAATCATAAGAAAGGGCGTACCCGCCAGAGGACGCGCCCGAACCCGGAGACATTCAGCATGCGAGTTGGTCTGATCGTTGATAGCGCCTGTGATCTACCCTATGAATTCGCCCGCAAACACGACCTGTTTGTGCTGCCCGTCACGGCCATTATTGATGGCCAGACCTACATCGATAACCACGATCCTGTCCGTACTCAGGAGTTCTATCAGAGCGGCCTGCTCGATAAGGGGCACCAGGCGGAAACGGAGGCGTTCAGCGCCGAGCAGATTCATGATCTTTTCATGGAAAAAATTGTCACCGAATTTGATGTCGCCATCTGCGAAACCGTTACCCGCAGCCGGAGCCTGATTTACCAGAACGCATCTGAAGCCATGAACTCTGTGATGGCGCATTATGAAGAGGCGCGCAAGGCTGCAGGCCGGGATGGTAAGTTTTCCATGCGGGTGATCGACAGCAAACAGATCTTTGCCGGCCAGGGGCTGCTGGCGGCTCACACGCTGAAGCTGATTGGCCAGAAAGTATCGAAGAATGCGCTTCGCCATGAAGTGGAAACCTTCACCGACAAAATCTACACCTGTGTCATTCCCCGGGATCTGCATTACATCCGTGAACGCGCCCGGCGCCGAGGGGACAAAAGCGTGTCTGCGGTGGCGGCTTTCCTGGGTAAGGCGCTGAACATCATCCCGGTGATTTTCGGGCAGGGTGTGGAAGGCAAACCGGTTGCCAAGACCCGTAACTTCGACATGGCTGTAGAGAAGGTGATGAATTACGCGGTCGCCCGGGTGGAAGCTGGTTTGCTGACGCCGTACGTCAGCCTTTCCTGTGGCCTGAGCTGGACCGAAATCGAGGATCTGCCGGGCCTGAATCGGCTTCGCGACGCCTGCGAGCAGAACGGCGTTGAGCTGTTGTTGTCCCAGATGGGCATTACCAGTGCCATTTATGTGGGGCCGGGCAGTATCTGCCTGGCGTTGGCAGCCGAGCCTCACGAGTTCAGTGATTATCAGTAAATCGAACGGGCCGGTCGCCAGACTGGCCCTGTATCACGCCTGAAGGTGTAGTTCGGGCAAACCCGCCTTACCCCGGAACGTGTTAGCCTCTTTGCGAGACAAGAAAACCTGGCAAAGGAAAACAGGCTTATGACCGAGACCACCTCAACCCTGGCGGACCAATTACTTGAAGCCCACGTTCGGCACGAGCTGAATGCCCTGAAAGGCGCCAAACTGAAAAAGTTCCTGCATCAGGAAGTGGACGAACTGCTGGAGTATGCCAATAGCGTGACCCTGGAACGCGTGGTCAGTGCCGAGCAGATTATGGGCCTGATCCGGCGAGTGGTGGTGAGCATGGAGCTGGATGCCGGCATTCCGGAGCTGGCAGCGGACCTGGCAACCGAAGTGTTGAAGGCCCCGGTTCAGAGCCAGACCAGGCTGGGCGATATTCTGTCCCGGGAGCAGGCCAGTGCGTTTGTTGAGGAAGCCCTGGAGTTGCGCCACCAACGGGAACGGGTGATCAGTGAGATTATGGCGCACCCGGTTTATCAGGAGCTGGTGTCGAATGTGGTCTATCACGGCCTGGTGAACTACCTCTACGAGGATAATCTGATTACCCGCTCAGTACCCGGGGTGGGCTCGATGATGAAATTCGGCAAGAAAATGGCTAACAAGGCCGTGCCGGGGCTGGATGAGACCTTTGAACGCCGCATCAAGGCCTGGCTTTCGGACAGCCTGCCGAGCCTGATTGCCCGAAGTGAGCAGTTCCTGCACAAGGCTTTGAGTGATGACGAACTGCGTGACACAGTCATGGCGGCCTGGGTGTCTCTCGAAGACCGAACCATCGAGGATCTGCAGGACGGACTGGGTGATGTTCAGCTGCAGGAATTTGTGGTGCTGGGCTATGACTTCTGGCTGCATTTCCGCCAGACACCGTATTTTGAGGGCTGTGTTCAGGCAGTAGTGGAGGGATTGTATGCCCGCTATGGTAACCAACCAGTGATGAACCTGCTCGCGGATATCGGCGTCACGCGGAAAGTGATTGTCACGGAACTTGAAGCGGTGGGCTTGCCGCTGGTGGATCTGCTCCGGCAGGAGGGCTATCTGGAGGCGTTGTTGCGGCGCAGGCTGGAACCGTTCTATCGTTCGGCGGCGACGAAAAAGCTGCTGGCGGCCGCTGGCTGAAACGCATCAGGGCCAAACACAAAAAAGGCCGGAGGTGATGCCTCCGGCCTTTTTGTTTGCGCGCGGCCTGGTCTCAGCGCTCCAGGTACTTGAGTTTGTCGGGCTTACCGTCCCACTCTTCGGCATCTGGCAGCGGGTCTTTCTTTTCAGTGATGTTGGGCCACTTGCCGGCCAGCTCTGCGTTGATTTCAACAAAGGCTTCCTGGCCTGCCGGTAGCTCGTCTTCCGAGAAGATTGCCTCGGCCGGGCACTCTGGCTCGCACAGGGCGCAGTCAATGCACTCGTCCGGGTCGATCACCAGAAAGTTGGGGCCTTCGTAGAAGCAGTCCACGGGGCAGACTTCCACGCAGTCGGTGTATTTACACTTGATGCAGTTATCAGTAACGATAAACGCCATAGTCAGATCCCTGGTTCGTAGAAGATTCAGTCTCATCAGGAGCCTGTCAGTTACCCGGCCCCGTTTATAATTTGGAGCGATATTGTAGGGAGCCCCCCACACTGCCGCAAGCGTTCGCCTGCTATATCGTTATTACCCAGATCAAGTTTGGCGCAGAATGCTGTTATTTTGCCAGTAACCCCTTGAGTTCATAAAGTTGGTTCAGCGCGTCTCTTGGGGTAATGCCGTCCAGATCGAGCTTTTCCAGGGCCTGTTCCACCACGCTCGGCTCGGCCATGGCAAACATATCGCCCTGGTACACTGCGTCCACACTGGCGGTCTTTGTAGCAGATGGTGCAGCCGGTTTCGGCTCATTAACGCTCGCGGGTGCCGGCGACGGGTTGCTGCCTGCTTCCAGGCCTTCCAGATGTGCCAGCTGGGTTTTGGCGTTGCGGATCACATCCTGGGGTACCCCGGCCAGTTTTGCCACCTGCAGCCCGTAACTCTGGCTTGCCGGGCCATCGTGCACATTGTGCAGAAACACGATGGAGTCGTCGTGCTCGGTGGCGGTCAGGTGCACGTTAACCGCATGTTCGAGGTCATCGGCCAACTGGGTCAGCTCGAAGTAGTGGGTGGCGAACAGGGTGTAACACCGGATGTTCTTTGCCAGGTGCTCAGCCGTGGCCCAGGCCAGCGACAGGCCGTCGAAGGTGCTGGTGCCGCGGCCCACTTCATCCATCAACACCAGGCTGTGTTCGGTGGCATTGTGCAGGATATTGGCGGTTTCGGTCATTTCCACCATGAAGGTGGAGCGGCCACCGGCTATGTCATCCGAGGAGCCCATGCGAGTGAAGATCCTGTCCACCGGGCCAAGCACGGCGCGGTTGGCGGGCACGAAACTGCCGGTATAGGCCAGCAGGGCAATCAGGGCGGCCTGGCGCATGTAGGTGGACTTACCGCCCATGTTCGGGCCGGTGATCACCAGCATGCGGCGTTTGGTATCCATCAACAGGTTGTTGGGCACAAACGGCTCGTCGAGCAGCTGCTCCACCACCGGGTGCCGACCTTCCTCCACATCAAATCCTGGCTGGTCGGTAAATTCCGGCGCGGTGAAGCGCAGGGACGTGGCTCGTTCGGCGAAGTTGCTCAGCACGTCGAGTTCGGCCAGGGCCTGGGCGGCGTCCTGCAGCGGGGCCAGCTGTTCGGCCACGGTTTCCAGGACGTCGTCGTACAGGCCTTTTTCCCGGGCCAGGGCACGGCTTTTGGCGCTCAGTGCCTTGTCCTCAAACTCTTTCAGTTCCGGGGTGATGAAGCGTTCGGCGTTTTTCAGGGTCTGGCGGCGGATATAGTCCACGGGTGCCTGGTCAGACTGCGCCCGGCTGATTTCGATGTAGTAACCATGCACCCGGTTGTAGCCCACTTTCAGGGTGGAAATGCCGGTGCGTTCACGCTCCCGGGTTTCCACATCCAGCAGATACTGGCCGGCGTTTTCACTGATGTTGCGGAGTTCATCCAATTCTTCGTCGAAGCCTTCGGCAACCACACCGCCATCACGAATTACCACTGGCGGGTTGTCGATGATGGCGCGTTCCAGCAGGTCGGCCAGTTCCGGGTATTCACCGATGACGGTGGCCAGCTTCACGATATGGTGTGAGTTGACCGGTTTCAGTGCCTCCTGCAGTTCTGGCAGGGCATGAAAAGCGTCGCGCAGGCGCGCAAGGTCCCTGGGGCGGGCAGAACGCAGGGCAACCCGGGCCAGAATCCGTTCGATATCACCCACCCGTTTCAGTAGATCGTGCACCGGCTCATAGTGGAAACCGTCCAGCAGCGCAGATACTGCCTGCTGGCGCTGGCGCACGCGCTCAACATCCCGAAGTGGACGATTCAGCCAGCGTCGGAGCTCCCGGGCTCCCATGGCAGTGGCGGTGCGGTCCATCACCCAGGCCAGGGTGTGTTGTTGGCCACCCATCAGGTTGGTGTCGATTTCCAGATTACGGCGGCTGGCGGCATCCAGTATCACGGCGTCTTCCCGGCGTTCGCGGGTCAGTTTGCGGATATGCGGCAGCGCCGTGCGCTGGGTCTCCTTGGCGTATTGCAACAGGCAGCCTGCAGCGCAAACGGCCAGGGTCAGGTCTTCGCAGCCAAAGCCGGTGAGATCGCGTACCTGCAACTGCTGGGTGATCACCCGGAGGGCGGTGTCCGATTCAAACAGCCAGGGGCCCTGACGGCGTACGCCGGTGAAACCCTCAAGGATGTCGGTATAGGGAAAATCCTCGCTGATCAGGATCTCAGCGGGTCGCAGGCGCTGGAGCTCACCCTGCAGGGCTTCAAGGCTCTCCAGTTCCGACACCGCGAACCGGCCACTGGAAATATCCAGAGAGGCAAAGCCGAACTGCTCTTTGTGATGGTAGATGGCTGCCAGCAGGTTATCGCGGCGGTCTTCCAGAAACGCCTCGTCACTCAGTGTACCGGGAGTGACAATGCGCACGACCTTGCGTTCCACCGGGCCCTTGCTAGTGGCAGGATCACCAATCTGCTCGCAGATAGCGATGGACTGGCCCGCGCGAACCATGCGGGCAATGTAGCCTTCGGCCGAATGGAAGGGTACCCCTGCCATGGGAATCGGATTACCTCCGGACTGGCCACGTGCGGTCAGGGTAATGTCCAGCAACTCTGCGGCTTTTTTAGCGTCGTCGTAAAACAGCTCGTAGAAGTCCCCCATGCGGTAGAACACCATCTCGTTCGGGTGTTCTCCCTTGATTTTCAGGTACTGCTGCATCATCGGGGTGTGCTTGGACAGGTCCGTCATAGTTCCTCAATTCTTCCGGGTAAACATCGGCAAGGGTGGTGGCACGCCGTTCGGGATACCAAAACCCGCGATGGTACCACGGTCCGGAGGTGTCGGCAGCCGGTCAGTCACTCAGGGCATCATCAGTCCGGGATAGTCTGTCGCCAGCCTTTGCAGGTCAGCCGGTTCGTCGACGTCGTTCAGGGTTTCGCTCTCCGCCAGCCGCCACCCCAGGGCCGCCAGACGCTGTCGGGTGATGGCGGCCACCTGTTCGGTACTCCAGGGTATATCCGTGAAGAGGGTCGGGCTGAAACGCCGGAGCCCCAGCAGGGCATAGCCGCCGTCGGCGACCGGACAAAGGCAGGCATCGTGGTTCAGGAGGTCGCCGGCCATTTGCCTGAGTCGGTTGGCGTCAAGATCCGGGCAGTCTGTTCCGATCAGGATCACCGGTAAGCCGGCTGTCAGGGCGTGTCTGGCGGCTTCCGCCATGCGATGGCCCAGGTCACCGTCAGCCTGGGAAGACAGGATGGCTCGGTCCCCAAGGTCCAACTGTTGCCAGTATTCTGCCGCAGGATCCGGGCTGACACAGAGCTCCACCAGGCCGATATTGGCGTCGAGGGCCTGCGCCAGAGTGTGCCGCAGCATGCGGTCTGCCAGCCGGGCGGCACCGGCCTCGCCCAACGCCGGGATCAGGCGGGTTTTTGCCTTTCCAGGTCGGGGTTCTTTGGCGATAACAATAATACGTGTCTGGTTCATCGGTAACGGGCTGCCAGTTGGTCTGCGGGAACGCCGCGCCAATAGGCCCAGCGCAACTGCCACATTAAAAAGATCGTCCGCCAGCCGCCGCGCTGGTCCCAGCGCCGGCCGGAGGTGACCACTCTGTCACTCAGACACACCGGGGGCGTGATGTGTTTCAGGCGTTTGCAGATTTCCACATCTTCCATCAGTGGTTGTTCCGGAAAGCCTCCGACCTGCTCGAACAGGGTTCGAGTCATAAACAGGGCCTGATCGCCCGTGGCGATGCCGGTCAGTCTTGAGCGCAGGTTCATCATGGCGCCAACGATCGGCAACAGGCGGGAACGGCCGTCGATACGAACATCAAAACGGCCCCAGCTGGTTTCTGAGCGTGCCAGGTGAGTCATTACTTGCGTGTCCGCATGCTCCGGCAACCGGGTGTCCGAGTGCAGGAATATCAGGAAAGGCGATTGGCTGCTGCGTGCTCCAGCATTCATCTGGGTTGCGCGTCCGTGGGCAGAGCGAATCAGGGGAAACCCCCTCGCTTCAATGAGACTGTCCGATTTGTCGTCGCTGCCGCCATCCACCACAATGATTTCGGCGCCCCGCTGACGCCAGATTTCCAGGTGGCTCAGCAGTGATTCGATACCGTCGATCTCGTTGAGAACGGGGACGATGATCGCCATCCGGGGATCTTCTTCGCGTATTGGGTGTCGCAACATGGATTTTGGTGGCCTCCTGAGAGGAGCATATCAGAGCTCGGGGTGGTGAGCATGGCAGGCGGGAGATGAGGTTATGAAACGACTGGTTTTGCTGGGTGCCGGCCACGCTCACATGGTGGCGTTGCGTCAGTTCGCGCGCGAGCCGTTGCCGGAAACTGAGCTGGTGGTGGTGTCACCGTCCCGGTGGCAGTACTACTCCGGGATGATCCCGGGCTGGCTGGCCGGGCACTATCGCTTCGATCAGTGTCGTGTCCTGGTCGAGCCCACGGTGATCGCCGCCGGTGGCAGGCTGGTGCTCGATCGGGCTGTTGAATTGCGGGCAGCCGAGCAGGAGGTCGTGTTGGCAAGTGGTGAACGGGTGCCCTACGATCTGCTCTCTGTCGATGTTGGATCGGCCAGTGACAGTGCCGTGCTGAACGAGCCGGACAGCATGATCCTCGGTGTTAAGCCCGTCGAACGATTTGCTGAAGACTGGCCGGCAACCGAAAGATCCCTGCGCGCCAGAGCGCGCCCGCGCATTGTTGTTCTTGGTGGAGGCGCTGGAGGTGCGGAGATCGCTATGGCCCTGGCCCGGCGATCAGCGGACTGCGACCAGGCGGGCGTTGTTCTGGTGGCCGGCAGCAATGGTGTAGTGCCGGGCTTTCGTCCCCGCTTTCGCCGCCTGGTGCGGCGGGCGCTGATGCGCTGCGGTGTCGAGATTGTTGAGGAGTATGGCGAACCGGTGGTTGATGGGGTCCGGTTGGCTGGTGGGCGACGAATGCGGGCCGATGCGGTTCTGGTATCTACCGGTGGCAGGGCTCTGCCCTTTCTGGAAGCCAGCGGCCTGGCCGTAGACGAAGCCGGTTTTGTCAGGGTAGACGCCAGCCATCGCAGCACGTCTCACCACAATGTGTTTGTGGCCGGAGATGCCTGTAGCCGGGTTGACCAACGGCTGGACCGTTCCGGGGTACACGCGGTTCGTGCCGGGCCGATACTGGCCCGCAATCTTGCGGCTGCGATATCGGGTAAACCGTTGGTGCGTTTCTATCCGCGCAGGTTTTCGTTGTACCTGTTGGCGGCGGGAGACTGCACGGCGATTGGTAGTTATGGCCCCTTGACGTTTTCGGGCGCCTGGGTCTGGAAGTGGAAAGACCGCATTGATCGCGGATTTGTTGACAGTTTTCCCGGAGCCTGAGACTGGCGACGGGCATTATAGGAAACGGGAGAACCGTATGAATGTGACCGACGGACAATTGGCCAAGGCTGGTGACGCGCTGGCGGCGGCGCTTGAGCGCAGGCGGATGACCATCGCTACCGCTGAAAGCTGCACCGGTGGCTGGGTGGCCAAGGTGCTGACTGACCGGGCGGGTTCGTCCGCCTATGTTATGGCGGGTCTGGTGACCTACAGTAACGCCGCGAAGCAGGCCATCCTTGGCGTACAAGCTGATACTCTGGAGCAGTGCGGGGCGGTCAGTGAACCGGTGGTGCGACAGATGGTGACAGGTGCCATACGTGCCACAGGCGTGGATATCGCTGTCGCTGTCAGCGGTGTTGCCGGGCCGGGTGGGGGTAGTGCAGACAAGCCGGTTGGTACGGTCTGGTTTGCCTGGGGCAGCCGGGCTGACAACACCGAAGCCCGGGTAGCGCATTTCGATGGCGATCGGGATCAGGTGCGCCGGCAGTCTGTTTTGTATGTATTAGAAGGAGTTACCGGATTTGTCGAAACCCTGTGAGGATTTTCACCTTTCCGGGGGTTGGTCTCCTTCTGGCCATATGTTTTAATACTGTTCAAATATACAGGAAAACACTGGATGGCTATTCAGGTTTTCTCCGGATTCTGCCGCATTGGCCAACAAGGTTGAGCGGCCCTGGTAACGAGGGTTTGCAAGAATGGAAGATAACCGCAAGAAAGCACTCGGCGCAGCGTTGAGCCAGATCGAACGCCAGTTCGGTAAAGGTGCTGTAATGAAGATGGGCGACCAGCCCCGTGAGGCGATTCCTGCCGTATCCACCGGCTCCCTTGGGCTGGATGTTGCTCTGGGCATTGGTGGTCTTCCTTACGGCCGGATCGTTGAGATTTACGGCCCGGAGAGCTCCGGTAAAACCACACTGACTCTGCAGGTTATCGCGGAAGCGCAAAAACAGGGTAAAACCTGTGCCTTTGTGGATGCCGAGCACGCTCTGGACCCGGTTTATGCGGAAAAGCTGGGTGTTAACGTTGATGAGCTGCTGGTTTCCCAGCCGGATACCGGTGAGCAGGCGCTGGAAATTGCCGACATGCTCGTGCGCTCGAACGCGGTGGACGTGATCATAGTCGATTCGGTAGCGGCCCTGACCCCGAAAGCGGAAATCGAAGGCGAGATGGGCGACAGCCACGTGGGTCTTCAGGCTCGCCTGATGTCACAGGCACTGCGCAAGCTTACCGGTAATGTGAAGCACGCCAATTGCCTGATGGTGTTCATCAACCAGATCCGTATGAAGATTGGTGTTATGTTCGGTAGCCCCGAGACCACCACCGGTGGTAACGCCCTGAAATTCTATTCCTCTGTGCGTCTGGATATTCGCCGTATCGGTTCGGTGAAAGACGGCGACGAGGTGGTGGGCAACGAAACCCGCGTAAAAGTCGTCAAGAACAAGGTGTCGCCTCCGTTCCGGCAGGCGGAGTTCCAGATCATGTACGGCAAGGGCATCTACCACATGGCGGAAGTGCTCGACATGGGCGTGAAAGAAGGCTTTGTGGACAAATCCGGCGCCTGGTACGCCTATAACGGCGACAAGATCGGCCAGGGCAAAGCAAACGCTTGTAAGTTCCTGGAAGAGAACCTGGATATCGCCAGTGAAATCGAGGCTAAAGTGCGTGACAAGCTGATGCCCAAGCCGGTCAAGAAAGAGACGGCGGAGGCTCCTGCTGAAGCTAATGGCGAACTGCTATAAATTCTAAAAAGAGAAAGATAGGGAGGCGTGACATGAAGCGACTGCTGATTGTGGCTCATGCCCCGTCTCCGAATACCCTGAGATTACGGAGCGCCATCGAAAATGGCGCTCGTAATCCGGACATCGAAGCGGTAGAGGTGGTGGTAAAGGCGCCTCTCGAAGCTGGCCCCGAAGACATCCTCGCATGCGACGCCATCATCCTGGGCACCACGGAAAACCTCGGCTACATGTCTGGCGCCCTGAAAGACTTTTTCGACCGCAGCTACTATCCCTGCCTGGAGAAAACCCAGGGCCTGCCTTTTGCCTTTTATATCCGTGCCGGCCATGATGGTACCGGGACCCGCCGAGCTATTGAGACCATAACCACAGGGCTGCGCTGGAAGCTGGTGCAGGATGCACTGGTATGCCGGGGTGAATTCCGGCCCGAGTTTGAAGAGCAGTGTTACGAGTTGGGTATGGCAGTGGCGGCCAGTCTTGACGCCGGCCTGATTTGATCAACTGGCGTAGCGGTTGTAGAAGCCTTCAATACGGGACAGTGCGTTGTCCATCGTTCGTGAGTAGGCATTTTTGTCCAGGCAATAGGCAAACTGCAGGCTGACCCGATATCCCGCCTGGTAGGGCTGGCAGGCGATAACCCGGGCGCCGACCCGGGATTCACTGATGTACTTGCCCTCGATATCAAGAAACAGTCGCACACCTACATCCACCGGTCGTGGGCAGAGAACCGCCATACCATAGCGGTTCATGTCCAGGCAGGTAACTGCCACAGGCTGTTTGCCGCGGCCGAAGAAACCGCGCTCACGCAGTTGAACCCTCAGGCAGGACGCCGGAAAACGATCCTTGATTCGGCGATCTGCGGAATTATTCGTCATGTTTTCAGTCATCACGTGTCTTGTACTTGTTGTGGCCGGATTCCGTCCGGGAGATGAAGTGTAGTAATCGACGGCTTGCATGAAAAATGACCACGGCCGGATTTGTGACCAAGTTGGCACTTGCGGTCGGCTCTGGCCCCTTTCGATAAAACCGGACGAGGTACGCGACAGACCCGGCCCCAGGCACTACAATGGCGGGCCTGAAATCCGACAAAACTGACCGTTACGGGAAGCCAATTTGAAGTCTCTGCCCCTGCATCAGCTGTATAAAGCCTGCGTCCTCAAAGACCTGCCATTCAAGACCACAAGGCAACTTGAGCCCCTGGCCGAAATCGTGGGCCAGAACCGTGCCCAGGAGGCCGTGCGCTTTGCCCTGGCCATGCCCCATGGCGGCTACAACGTCTATGCCGTGGGTCGGAATGGGCTGGGCAAGCGAACGATGATGCTGCGTTACCTTGAGCATCATGTGGACACGCTGCAGCAAAGCCATGACTGGTGTTATGTCGCCAACTTCGAGGAACCGCGTAATCCCAAGCTGTTGCAGCTGCCGGGAGGTATGGGGACCCAGCTGAAGCAGGACATGGAAAAGCTGATGACCCGGCTGGTGAAAACGATCCCCCAGACTTTTGACAGCGACAGCTTTCTGGAACGCTCGGAGCAGTTGAAGAATGATTACGGCAAGAGGCAGGAAGATGAGCTGGCCAAAGTGGCTGCCCAGGCCAAACGGAAAAAGGTAAGCCTGACGGTAACCACCCCCGGTGGCTATCGCCTGGTCGCCATGAACGGCGACGAGCCTCACACGGCGGAAAGTTTCCAGGCTCTGACTGAGGAGCAGCGGGACAAGTTTGAGGACTCGATCAACAAGCTTGAGAAGAAGTTGCGCCAGGCGTTGCGGAAAATGGCGGACTGGGAACAGGAATATGCCGACAAACAGCAGGCTCTGAACCAGGAGACCCTGGAGGGTATCTCCGGCCATCAGATTGACGAGCTGGTGGAGAAATACCGTGAACAGCCCGATGTGGTTACATACCTGGAGGCGGTTCGCAAAGACCTGGTGGATAACCTGGATATCTTCCTGGAAGACGACGAGGAGCAGGCTGCCATTGCCTGGGCCGCACTGGACAAGAGAATGCCCCGGCGCTACCTCATCAATGTGCTGGTGCATCAGAAAACCAATGAAGTACCGGTGGTGGTGGAAGATAATCCCACCTATCACAATCTGTTCGGCTATGTGGAAAACGTGACCTACAAGGGCACGGTCTTTACCGACTTCTCTCTGATTCGGGCCGGAAGCCTGCACCGGGCCAACGGTGGCTATCTGCTGATGGACGCCATCAAGGTGCTGGAGCAGCCGTTCGTATGGGATGGTCTGAAGCGCGCATTGCGATCAAAATCTATCCAGATCAACTCCCTGGAGCGGGAGCTGACCCTGTCCGGCACCATTTCCATCGAGCCGGAGGCGGTTCCTCTGAACGTCAAGATTGTGTTGTTCGGCGATCGGGAAACCTGGATGCTGCTGCAGGAATACGATTCCGAGTTTGCCGAGCTGTTCCGGGTAACGGCGGATTTCGAAAACGAGATGTACCGCACCGAAGAGAGCCAGTTGCTGTACGCCAAGTTCATCTCCAGCCTTGTGGTTGAGAAGAAGCTGTTGCATTGCACCAACAAGGCGGTGGCTCGCATTATCGAGCATAGTGCCCGCATGGCTGACCATCAGGACAGGCTGTCGTTGCATGCCGCCGACATCGCCAACCTGTTGCGAGAGTCGGATTTCTGGGCCCGCCAGGCTGGTGCCAAGCTGATTTCTGAGGTACATGTGGAACGTGCGCTGGAGAGCGCCCGTTACCGCAGCAGTCGCATCCGTGATCAGTTCTATGATTCCATCCGGGACGGTTCCACTCTGGTGACCACCACGGGCACCTGCGTAGGTCAGGTAAACGCGCTTTCGGTATTGTCCACCGGTGGCTTCGAGTTTGGTTTGTCCAATCGTGTGACCGCAAGCTGCTACTATGGAGATGGCGGAGTCATGGACATTGAGCGCGATGTGAAGCTGGGAGGCAATATCCACTCCAAGGGCGTGATGATTCTGAGTTCCTGGCTGGCCTCTCATTTTGCCGTGAACGATCCCATGCACCTGTCTGCCAGTCTTACCTTTGAGCAGAACTATGGCGAGGTGGATGGCGACAGTGCCTCGTTGGCGGAACTCTGTGCGCTGATTTCGGCCTTGTCCGGCATTCCGGTGCGGCAGGATCTGGCCATTACCGGCTCTGTTAATCAGTTTGGCGAGGTTCAGCCGATTGGTGGTGTGAACGAAAAGGTGGAAGGCTTCTATGCCACCTGTGAGCTTAAAGGTGGTCTGACCGGCAGCCAGGGTGTCATCATTCCAACCACCAATGTCCAGAACCTGATGTTGGACAGCGAAGTGGTGCAGGCGGCCCGGGCAGGGCGGTTTGCCGTGTACCCGGTTGCCCGGGTGGAAGAGGCGATTACACTGTTACTGGGCAAGCCGGCGGGCAAAGCCGATGAGAAAGGCAGGTACCCCAAGCAGAGTGTTTTTGGCATTATTCAGCAACGGCTCGAAAAAATGCGCGAGCATGAGCGGCAGGAGCACGCCCGGGACGATCATAAAGATCCGTCCATTCACTGACCGGCACCATAATAAAACGGACAGGAGAGTACAGATCCATGACTGAGATCCAGCAAACTGTGTACGTGGTAGAGGACGATGAAGCCGTTCGTGATTCACTGGAGTTGTTGTTGAAATCCGATAGCAAGCCGGTGAAAACCTACGAAAGCGCCAATGCCTTTCTGAAGGACTATTCCGACAAGATGGCCGGCTGCATCGTGCTGGATATCCGTATGCCCGGGATGGATGGCATGGAGCTTCAGAAGAAGCTTAACGACAAGCATTCGATCCTGCCCATTATCTTTGTGACCGGCCATGGCGATGTGCCGATGGCGGTGGACGCCATGAAAGAGGGCGCCGTGGATTTCATCCAGAAGCCCTACCGTGAAGAGGCCCTGCTGGAGAAAATCGAGGCGGCCCTGGAGCAGGATCAGGAACAGCGTAAATCCCTGGACGAAAAACAGGAAATCATCCGCCGGGTGAAGAGTCTGACGCCCCGCGAGCGGGAAATCATGGACCGCATGATTGCCGGCCAGGCCAACAAGGTCATTGCCATTGAGCTGGAAATCAGCCAGCGTACCGTGGAGATTCACCGTTCCCGCGTAATGCACAAAATGGGCACTCATTCCCTGGCCCATCTGGTACGTATGGTCCTGTCCGTAAAGGACCTTATCGACTAGGACGGCCGGCACCGTCATCATGTCCGAACGTTTTTAACCGGCCGTATTTCTATGACTGAAACTGTCAGTGAGAACTCCGAGGTGACGGTTCTGTTGGTGGACGACAACCCGCAGAACCTGAAGGTCCTCTACGAGACCCTGAAAGACAAAGGCTACCGTTTGCTGATCGCCAACGAAGGCGAGAAAGCACTGGACCTTGCCCACCGACACCACCCCGAAGTCATCCTTCTGGATATCATGATGCCGGAAATGGACGGCTATGAGGTGTGCGAGCGCCTGAAAGCCGACCCGCAAACGGCCGACTGCGCGGTGGTGTTTCTGTCGGCACTGGATGATCTGCAGGCCAAGGTAAAAGGTTTTTCTCTTGGCGGCGCGGATTACATTTCCAAGCCTTTTCAGTCCCAGGAAGTGATTGCGCGGGTGAAAACCCATGCCCAGGTGATTCGCCTTGAGCGCGAATTGCAGGCCCGGAACCGTGAGCTTCAGGGTGATCAGGCCCGGATTCTCAATTCCATCAGCGAGGGCATCTACGGCCTCGACGAGGATGGCATCATTGAATTCGCCAATCCCGCTGCGGGCATGATCATGGGCTGCCCGGTTGAAGACCTAGTCGGCAAGAGCTTTTTTGATCTGCATTTTTCCACCGCGTCAGATTCGGAAGACAACCTGCCGGTGATGGCTACCTGCCGGCAAGGCGTGGCCGAAAACCAGCGCGATATCCGCATGCTGCGGGCCGACGGTTCCGGTTTCCCCGCGGAGTATCGCTCAACGCCAAAGCTGGATGACGAAGAACTCCACGGTGCGGTGGTGGTGTTCCGGGATATCACCACCGAGCTGGAAAACGAGCAGGCACTGGAGGATGCCCGGGCCATGGTTCAGGAGCAGCGGGATCAACTGGCCCACACTTCCCGTTTGAGCACCATGGGTGAGATGGCGGCGGGATTTGCCCACGAAGTCAATCAGCCACTGACGGCCATCACCAATTACGCCCGTGTGGCCAAGCGTATGATGGGAAAGGAGCAACCGGATCTGGGTTTGCTGCAGGAAACCCTGGACAAGGTTGAGGCTCAGTCCCATCGTGCCAGCGAAATCATCCGCCGGATCCGGCGATTCATGAAAAAACCTGCCACCGGTAAGGAAATACTCTCGGTTCCCGGTTTGCTGGAGGATACCCGCCAGTTTGCCGAGGTCGACATGCGCAACAACGAAGGTGGCATCGAGGTACAGGTAGAGGATTCGCTGCCGGATGTGCTGGCCGACCCCATACAGGTGCAGCAGGTCGCCCTGAACCTGATACGCAATGCCCTGGAAGCCACCCGCAGTGCCGGCGCGGCAACGCCGGTTGAAGTGAGCGCCCGCCGTTGTGGCGACCACTGTGTCCGAGTTCAGGTGCGGGACCATGGCATCGGCGTCGCCGAAGAAGCCGAAGAGAAACTGTTTCATCCGTTTCATACCACCAAGGACGAGGGTATGGGGATCGGATTGGCCACCTGCCGCTCCCTGATTCAGGCCCAGGGCGGCGAAATCGGATACGAGCGCCCGGACGATGGCGGCGCTTGTTTCTGGTTCACCCTGCCTGTTTCCGGAGCCGAAGGAGAACTCTGCGCTCCGGAGGAATAAGCGCTACAGCCAGTCGATGCGCCCGGTCAGATGCGGGGCATCGCCTTTCGCATTCAGTAACTGGAAATCCCAGCCATCCTTTCCTGTCTGCCAGTTGAGCATCGCGTTTCCCGGCAGCAGCAGGGGTTTCTTGAACTGGCAACTGGCCCGCACCGGGCCATCCTTCCATCCCTTCTGATTCTCCAGCAGCGCCAATGCCCGTGCTTTGCTCCACATGCCATGGGCAATGGCCCGTGGAAAGCCGAAGGCTCTGGCGCTCAGGGCATGCATGTGGATCGGGTTTCGATCCCCCGAGACTTTGGCGTATTGCCGGCCCAGGTTTTCCGGGGCTTTGATCGCTTCGGAGAAGGGATAGATTTCCAGCTCCGGTTTCGGTTTGGGGCTGGTTTTAACGGGGCCGTTGGTTATCCGGAACAGGTTGGTACTGACTTCCTCCCAGATCAGGCGTCCTGAGGCTCTGGCTTCCGTAACCAGGTCAAATTCCAGGCCCCGGTCGGTGCGTTTCTGGTTGTCGAGGATAACCTTGAGATCCAGATTTTCGCCTGCGGCCAGAGGGCGATGCTGGGTGATGCTGTTTCTCAGATGGACCAACCCCAGCAACGGCAGCGGGAATGCGGGTTCGGTCAGCAGCTTAAGGTGCAGGGGGAACGCCAGGATATGCGGCCAGGTCACTGGCAGGCGGGTTCCCGGCTGAAAATTGCAGACTTTCATATAATCGCGGAGTGCGGGAATGTCCGTTGTAACGCCCAGAAGACTGGCCTCCAGCCTCGGAATCTGCACCGCTTCGGGGTGGTTCTTTCCGGATTTCGGCAGCAGTGCCTTACCGTACAGAGGCAAGAGGGCAGGGGGCGTGTGGTGATAAACCAGTGGCGCGGACATCGTAGCGTTCTCCTTGGTCGGCCCCGGGGCCGGCATCCATGTGCATGTCTTGATGGCAATGTGATTTTATATTGGGCATTGCCAATTTCTGGTACAACTGTGCGTATGTGGCCTGATATGCTCTAATGTACGACGAAAGTCTGGCAAACCCGGCCAGATCTGGCATTGACCTGGCGTGCTCCGGGCCCTGTCCGGCAGGTCAAAGTAGTAACCAATAAATAAAAAAGCGGGATACTATGCAGGAACTACGTGATGCAGGCGTGATGCTGCGCCTGATATACGAGGCGATGAAGCGAAGAGGTATTGATACCGACGCCATCTTCAGCCGCCTTGGCGTTAACGAGCAGTACGTATACACGGATCAGCTAAGGACTCCCCACAGCGCCCAGCTCTATTTCTGGCAGGCGGTGGAGGATGTGTCCGGTGACCCCGATGTTGGTTTGCACCTTGGGCCATTGCTCCCCGCCTACAAGGGGCAGGTACTGGAATACCTGTTCCTGAGCAGTCCGACGTTTGGCGAGGGCTTGCGCCGCGCCCAGAATTATCAGCGCTTGCTCAGCGATGCCGCCAACACGGATTTTTTCGTGGCTGGCGATGAAGCCTGCATGGTTCTGGATACCGCCTCAGACGATGTTCGCCGTCTGAAACACTTCAATGAGTGTTTTGTTCAAGGCCTGATTACCTTCTTCAAATCCATTACCGACGGCAATTTCTACCCATCCCGGATTGAGTTCGAGCATGATCGGGAGCAGGGTCAGGACCATGTTCGTGAGGTGTTGGGGTGTGAGGTGGTGTTCGGTGCCGAGGAGAACCGGCTTTATTTCCCCGCCGAATTGCTGTCCCATGCATCGCCTCATGCGGAACCCGAACTGTTGGCCCTGCATGAACGCTTCGCCAGTGAGCAGGTGGCCCGGCTCGAGAAGAAGGACATTGTTGGCCAGGTGGAGCGCATCATCGCGGAATTGCTCGATAGCGGCGAAGTCACGCTTGATGCCGTGGCTGAGCGTTTGGGGATCAAGCCCCGGACCCTGCGAACCCGGCTGACCGAGGCCGAGACCAGTTTTAATCAGGTATTGGCGGATTTCCGCTACCGTCTAGCACGGCAGCTACTGGCCACCACCGATGAATCCATTGATGAAATTGTCTACCTGACCGGCTTTTCAGAACCCAGTACGTTTTATCGGGCGTTCAAGCGCTGGTCTGGCATGACACCGATTGAATACCGCAAGACCGCCCAGGGCAAGGATGCAATGGTTGATGCCATGTAAGTGGCGATTCAGGCAAATCTGAAAAAAGTTTGGGAAAATCGTTGACATAAACGAGGGCCTCTTTATAATGCGCCCTCGTTGTCACAGAGCAGTCGCAAGACAGCTCAGGCAGCTACGCGGAGCGGTAGTTCAGTTGGTTAGAATACCGGCCTGTCACGCCGGGGGTCGCGGGTTCGAGTCCCGTCCGCTCCGCCATTTTTTACCTCCCCTGAAGTCTTCTCAGTTTTTCTTGATCCTCAGAATCTTTCGATGTTCGCCCGGGCTGATTCCATGCCATCGCTGGTATGCCTTGTGAAATGCCGGAGGGTTGGCAAAGCCGAGCAGCCAGGCAATTTCTGCCAGCGAGCTGTCGGTTTCCTTCAAGTAATCCCAGGCCAGTTGTTGGCGGGTAGTGTCCAGTAATTGCCGGAATCCACTGCCTTCTTCGGCCAGCTGTCGTTGCAGTGTCCAGGGCGTCAGGCCCATTTTTGCGGCCAGAACGTCCACCGACACCTTGCCACCCACCAGTAATGGCGCCATGTGATGGCGGGCGCGATCGGTAATTCTCCACCCTCGCTGGATTCGCTGCAGTTCCTGTTCGCACAGGCTCACCAGTTTCTCATTCATGCCTCTCTGCGCCTGCGCCGGTACCAGCTCCCAGATTGTGTCCTTGATCCGGATATCGTTTGCCGGAGCCCCGAATTCCACGGGGCATCGGAACCAGCTCTCGAACAGGTCGTCCTGACCAATGGATGGGTACTCAATCCGGACACGCTCCAGTACATCGTAGCGGCCGGTCATGTGTCGAATCAGTTGGGTCCAGGCGGCCAGCACAGAATCCACGACAAAATAGTTGTATTGGTTGTAGGGGCGAATGGAATAGAAGCTCACGGTTTTCATTGCGCGCTGAAAGCTGGGAGCCCCGCGGGAATTATGACTGGTGAGGAGTGAATATCGCACCAGCAATTCAAGTGCCCCGGCGACTGTCCCGGCGGTTTCGGCGGCGAGCCCCGCCATGCCGGCGTCGACCGGGCGTGACAGCGCCCCCATGCGCAGCCCCAGCGCCGTATTCCCCGTGGCATTGATAGCGGCGTGGCCCAGTCGCATGAATCTGGGGATGCTGATACGGGCATCGACAGCCGCCTGTTCCGGAGCGCTCAGATGGAACCGTGCTTTCAGCTGTTCCGCATCTCCACCTTCGGCAGCAACGGCCCGCAGTAGCACGGAGACATAGAGCAGGCTGATATCGCCCAGAGCATTCCGGGCCGGCGTTCGGGATTTGATCATGGGCCTATTATTGATGTTGTTCAGGGATAATCAAATGTTATTTTTGGATATTGTTGGCGCAGAGCAGGGTCGGTAGTGTTATGCCCATAACAAATGGGCGGATGTCCCGATACCTGATCAGATGAGGAGAATTTCATGACCACTGCTTCCGGCGAGAGCAAATACCCGAATCTTCTGAAGCCTCTTGATCTGGGCTTTACCACGTTACGCAACCGTACCCTGATGGGGTCCATGCACACCGGTCTTGAGGAAGTGAAAAACGGTTTTGAGCGCCTGGCTGCTTTCTACGCTGAGCGCGCCCGTGGCGGCGTTGGTCTTATCGTGACTGGTGGTATAGGCCCGAATACGGAAGGTGCGGTATTCCAGCATGCGGCCAAGATGAATACCGAGGAAGAGTCAGACAAGCACAAGGTCATCACCAAGGCGGTTCACGACGAAGGTGGCAAGATCTGTATGCAGATTCTGCATGCTGGCCGCTACGCCTACTCTCCGGAGCTGGTGGCACCCTCTGCTATTCAGGCGCCCATCAACCCTTTCAAACCCAGGGAGCTGGACGAAGCCGGTATCCAGAAGCAGATCGACGATTACGTGAATTGCGCCGCTCTTGCGCAGCGGGCCGGCTATGACGGTGTCGAGATCATGGGGTCTGAAGGTTACTTCATCAACCAGTTTATCGTCGCTCACACCAACCACCGCACCGACCAGTGGGGCGGCAGCTACGAGAACCGTATCCGTCTGCCGCTGGAGATTGTGCGCCGGGTCCGTGAGCGGGTGGGTGAGAACTTTATTATCGTCTACCGGTTGTCCATGCTGGACCTGATTGAAGACGGCAGCACCTGGGAAGAAGTGGTTCACCTGGCCAAGGAAATCGAGAAAGCCGGAGCCACCATTATCAACACCGGTATCGGTTGGCACGAAGCCCGTGTTCCGACCATTGCCACCTCGGTGCCCCGGGCTGCATTTACCAAGGTAACAGCGCGCCTGAAGGGCGAGGTCAGCATTCCTCTTGTGACCACCAACCGGATTAACATGCCGGATGTCGCCGAGAAAGTCCTGGCGGACGGCGATGCCGACATGGTCTCCATGGCCCGGCCGTTCCTGGCCGATGCTGAGCTGGTGCTGAAGGCGGAGCAGGATCGTGCCGACGAGATCAACACCTGCATCGGCTGTAACCAGGCTTGTCTGGATCATACCTTCAGCGGCAAGCTGACCTCCTGCCTGGTCAACCCGCGGGCCTGCCATGAAACCGAGCTGGCTTACGTTAAAGCGGCGCAGCCCAAGTCCATCGCGGTAGTCGGTGCCGGCCCTGCGGGCCTGGCGTTTTCCACCGTGGCCGCGGAGCGTGGTCACAAGGTGACCCTGTTTGATGCCGGCAGCGAAGTCGGTGGCCAGTTCAACGTGGCCAAGCGTATTCCGGGCAAGGAGGAATTCTACGAAACCCTGCGTTATTTCCGGAAAATGCTCGACAAGACCGGGGTCGATGTACGTCTGAATACCCGGGTTTCCGCCGAGGAACTCAAAGCGGGTGGTTTCGATGAAGTGGTTCTGGCTACTGGTGTGGAACCCCGCACTCCGGATATCGAGGGCATTGATCGCCCGAACGTTATCGGTTACCTCGACGCCCTGTTGGAGCGCAAGCCGGTGGGCCAGCGAGTGGCGGTGATCGGTGCCGGTGGTATCGGTTTTGATGTGTCCGAGTTTATTGTCCACAAGGGCGATTCTCCCTCGCTGAATACCGAACACTTCATGAAGGAGTGGGGCGTGGACCTGTCGGTAGAGCATCGCGGCGGTATCCAGGGCGTTACGGCGGAAGTGCCGGCACCGGCTCGCGAGGTCTATCTGCTGCAGCGTAAGGCCTCCAAAGTGGGCAAGAATCTGGGCAAGACCACAGGCTGGATTCACAGAACCTCGCTGAAGAATCGCCATGTTCAGATGGTGCCGGGGGTGACTTATCGCAAGATCGACGATGAAGGTCTGCACATCACGATTACGCCGAAAGGCGCAGAGCAGGGTGAGGACAAGATCCTGCCGGTGGATACCATCATTGTGTGTGCGGGTCAGGAGCCGCTTCGCGAACTGCAGGCCGGTGTTGAGGCAGCGGGCATTCCGGTACACCTGATTGGTGGCGCCGATGTGGCGGCGGAGCTGGATGCCAAGCGGGCCATTAACCAGGGTAGCCGGCTCGCTGCGGAGATTTGATCACAAATCGTTGCAGTTTTTCTCTGTGCTTCGGCACTTGTCTGGCTAGACTATGTCGGAAAGTGTTTGAATTGGAACCAAAGGGCGCTGGCGAGCGTCCGGAACTGAGATTCCCGGGGCACGGAGAAGGTTGATGGTAAATGCCAGCCAGGCCGCTGAAGGTTATTCGGCGGTATTTTTTATGGACGGTAGCCAGGTTGCCCGGCAGATGAGACTGTCGGAATTTGGCGCTTTCCTGGATGGCTATGTTGGTCTGTCAGACCTGGCCGAGACTGATGTCCGGGCGGTTCTCGTCAATCTCAGCACCGATCTGAATGTGCGTTCTCTGGTGTTCTTCCGCATCTGGTTTGATGAGGAGGGGCGCGCAGACAGCCACTGGAATGTCCCCATTGAAGCGCTGGCAGAGCAGGGCGCGAAAGGCCCCAACATGGGGGGCGGCCCTATCAGGCTGGTGTGTCGTAGTCAGTGTCCGGATCCAGAGTTTGCCAATGAACTCTGGGACCCGGACATGACCCCCGGAAACAACCATTTTCAGGCCATTCGCAAGGCGGTTGACGCCAATACTCTCCGTTTTCAGAAGATCGAGCCCGAAGAAGAGAATATCCCGGTACTCACTGCCCCGACCCCGCAATCGAATAGTGACGATGGTAGCCGTGATCGCGCGCGTCTGGCTCAGGTCCTCCGCGAGCAACGGCTCAGAATCAAGACGCTCCAGAGCGTCCATCGGGATTCACTGGCTGACCTTCAGCGTGAGCATCGCAATGAAATGCAGGGGCTGCGCAGTGAGCTGGCGGACCTGGAGCAGCGACACGAACGCCTGAAACTGACCAACGAGCAGTTGAAAAAACGCCTGTCCCAGCGCAATGAGCAATACCTGAGCATGCAGGAGAAAATGGCGGAGGGCAGTGCCGAACAAGGCAGGGAAGATGCCAACGCCAGTGCCGAGACGGTGTTGTTGCGGGAACAGTTGGAGCGCAAACAACGGGAGCTGGAATTGCGTGACGACAAGATCGTGGCTCTGGAGCAGGAGAACCATGAACTCCGCCATCGCCAGCCTCCGGAAGATTCCCTGCTGGAGCAGCTGCGCACCCAGGCGGTATTCCTGGTGGCCTACCACCCCGGTGTCGGGCATATTACTTTGCCCTACGAAGACATCGACACTTACTTCGGGAACCCACTGGCCTATGCTGCAGAGCGCTGTGGCATGAATGAGCCAGCCTATCGGGAATGGCTTGCCCACTATGAACACCCCGTATGCAAACATGTTGATGACGAAGGCAAAGCCTGTGGCGAGCCCATCATGCGCGTGACCCAGCCTGCCGAATTCGAGCCCGGACAGGACGATCGCTGCGACCAGCACAAGGCCTGATCGGTATCTTTTTTCAGAATCTGCCCGAGTTTCGTTAAACTGTTTCCTGTTTCATTCAGAGACCACGGGACACTTCATGGACCAGTTCAGGAATATCGGCATCGTCGGGCGCATGGGTAGCGTCAAGGTGGTGGAATCTTTACGGCAGCTCAAGCAGTACCTTACCGCCAACAATTACCATGTGATCATCGAGGAAGACACTTCCACCATGATTCCGGGCCATGGTCTGCAGGTGGCCAGCAAGAAGCTCCTGGGTGAGATCTGTGATCTGGTGATCGTGGTCGGGGGCGATGGTAGCCTGCTGGGCGCCGCCAGGGAGTTGGCCAAGTCCAAGATTCCGATTCTTGGCGTGAACCGCGGCCGACTGGGGTTTCTGACCGATATCTCGCCGTCAGATCTTGAAGAGCGCCTGGCCCGGGTTCTTGAGGGCGATTACATCGAAGAGTCCCGGTTTTTGCTGGATGGTCACGTTGAGCGCAATGGCCAGCCATTGGGGTATGGCTCGGCACTCAACGATGTGGTTCTGCATCCGGGCAAATCCACGCGCATGATTGGCTTTGATCTGTTTATCGATGGTCATTTCGTCTACAGCCAGCGTTCAGATGGTTTGATTGTGGCGACGCCGACCGGCTCTACAGCCTACTCTCTGTCGGCTGGTGGCCCGATTATGCATCCCAAGCTGGATGCGGTGGTGCTGGTGCCCATGTTCCCCCACACCCTGAGCAGTCGGCCGATCGTGGTGGATGGTAAAAGCGAGATCAAACTGGTGATCGGCGAAACCAATGAGACCTATCCACAGGTCAGCTTCGATGGTCAGATGAACATTGCCTGTGCCCCGGGGGATATCATCAGAATCACCAAAAAACCATTCAAGATCCGTCTGATTCATCCCACCGATCACAATTTTTACGCGACCTGCCGGGACAAGCTGGGCTGGGCAAGCGAAATAGCAGCGAGTTGATCATGGCGGCAATCAAGACAACCGCACATCGCGGCTACGACGTTATTGGTGACATCCACGGCTGCGCCCATACCCTGGAGCGATTGCTGGAGCAGATGGGGTATCGGAAGCGGAACGGCATTTACCAGCACCCCAGCCGACAGGCCATTTTTATCGGCGATATTATTGATCGCGGGCCGAGAATCCGGGAAGCGTTGCACCTGGTGCGTGACATGGTGGAACACGGCTTTGCCCGAATTGTCATGGGCAACCACGAGTACAACGCACTGGGTTACTGCACCCGGGCACGGCCAGGCAGCGGCAAGAAATTTCTGAGGGAACACAATGCCCGCCACGATCGGCTGATCAAGGAAACCCTTGAGCAGTTTGATGCGTATCCACATGAATGGAACGAATTTCTGGAGTGGTTTTATAGCATTCCGCTGTTCATTGATGAGGATGGCTTCCGCGTGGTGCATGCCTGCTGGGATCAGACCCTGATTGATCAGTTCCGCCAGAGCCAGGGCGGCGCCTGTATCGACGAGGATTTCCTGCACGCCTCGGCGGCCATCGAATCCTTTGCCGGGCAGGTGATGGATACCCTGTTGCGCGGAACTGACCTGCGCCTGCCGGAAGGGATGTCCATTACGGGCCGGGATGGCTACGTCCGGCAGTTCTTCCGTACCAAGTTCTGGGCAGACGACCCGCAAACCTATGCAGATGTGGTGTTCCAGCCGGACCCGCTGCCGCCGGAGGTGGCCAGCAGGACTTTGCGCGAGGAGGAGCGCAAGCAGCTGATTACCTATCCACTGGACGCACCGCCGGTGTTTGTCGGGCATTACTGGATGGAGGGTGCCCCTGCTCCGCTCAAGCACAATGTGGCGTGTATTGATTTCAGCGCCGTGAAGTATGGCAAATTGGTGGCCTATCGGTTTGATGGGGAAAAAGTGCTCTCTTCGGACAAATTTGTCTGGGTTGATGTTGACCGGCCGGAGCAGCCCGATTACCCGACCAGCGAAGATAGTGTCGCCCGCTAACACCAGAGAGGTAGTTTTGGATAGTCCGTCGTCTTCCCCGATCACTCCTGGCGGCCGCTGGCAGCCGGCGCCCCGTCATGCCCCTTTTGTCATTGGCGTCATCGTGGTTGCCGTGGTGATGGTATGGCTGACCGGCATGGGGCAGAGCAATTTTGCCGCCGCTATGATGATTGTCGACCCCCGGCCGTTCAGCTGGGATACCTTCAGCACACTGGCAGGGCGCCTGGAAGCGCTCTCTATCACCCTTTCGGGAGGCCAGGTCTGGAGGCTGCTGACGCCGGATTTCCTGCATTTCAGCTGGACCCATATCATCTTCAACTCGGTGATGCTCTGGTTCCTGGGCAGTCAGATCGAATGGATGGACGGCCGGGCACGGCTGGTAGGACTGTTTCTGGCCACCAGTCTGGCGTCCAATCTTCTACAGTATCTGGTGTCCGGCCCGCTGTTCGGCGGGCTCTCGGGAGTGGTGTACGGTATTCTCGGTTATTGCTGGTTGAGCCAGCGAAGACTGCCGCGTTTCCAATTCCCGCCGGCACTCGTGACCTTTGCGCTGGTGTGGATGATCATTGGCTTTACGCCAGTGCCGGAGATGATTGGCGTGGGTCGCATGGCCAATGAGGCACACCTGGGCGGTTTTCTGGCCGGGTTGGCGATGGCGGCGATCATGCCTCCTCGTCGATACCGACGCTGAAACAAAAAAAAGCCCCACCAAAAGGTGAGGCTGTTAAAAGAGCTTTTAGCTCCTGATGAGGGAGTTTTCGGAGCCAATAAAAACATGTGGTTACAGTGGGTTTTGGCTCAGGTATACAAATAGGTGTACACGAAGCTAGCTCCTGTCGTCCTCCTGCTCGGCGTCTTCAATCAGCTGTTCACTGTACCGATAAACATCCGATAGCCGGAACATAACCCGTGCCATGCGGCCATTTCCGGCCTTGTGTCCCTTCGGACAGCGGTCGTCACGCTTCCGCAGACGGTCGAATTCGGTGGGGCTTCTGCCAATGATCGCGGCCGCCTCCTTCCGTGAGACCTGAACGTACTTCGGATCGAACCGCTTGACCGGTGGCGCCTCCCGCTTGCTGGTCTCTGTTTGCATCATGATCAGGCTCCTGTCTTGCTTTCGTGTTGCTGGTTTCCTTCGCGCCGTTTTTGCCGTCCGAGCCAGCGCTGATAGTGTGCTTTGATCTGCCGGAACCGGGTGGCGGCCTGAACGTTGTGGTCCAGCTCGGCGCGGCTGCTGATGTTGCAGGCGGTCAGGATCAGGTCCCGGGCGTCTTCCTCCGAGTGGGTACCATCCGGAATGTGAACGCCGCCTTTGTGGCTCTGAGCCCTGTCGAGGTAGCGCCGGAACTCTGGGTTCTGGCAGAGCATGGCTGCCGATCGGGCCAGGTGACCGCCTTTGACGTTATCCACATGGCCCCCCTTCACACTCCTCTGGCTGGTCCACGATCATGATGTAGTCGACACCAAAACCAGCGAACCCTGCCATCGTGGTCACTCCAAGTGTCGCGCCGGCGGCGAACCAGAACCCGATACCGAAAGCCAGAGCGGCACCATTTACCATCCGCTTGAATTCACTCATTGAGCGGTTCCTCCGTTACCTTGTTCAGGCCGACTTTCTTAATCCCTGCCTGAACCGCCCTGATGATGCGGCATAGGTACTGGTAATCCGGGTTTGGCTTTTCTGGAATGGCGTACCACCATTCGGGGCCGAAGATTTCAATCATGGCTTTATCATCAAGGTCATGGGCAGACTCGGCATTGGACAGCCGGCCAGCGGCGTCGAAAAGTTCCCGGGCCTCCTGCTGATTAATCTCCTGATCCCGGCGCATTTGACAGACTTCCGACTGAGCCTTTGAGGCCAAGGCCTCATAATCGTCAATGCCACCTCTGATCGAGCTAAGCTTGCCAGCGATGTAGTGTTCATCGCATCGGCAAAAGAAAGTTGCTATATCCTTTGCACCCATTCCACCCCAATATGCGCTCCACGACTGGCCATAGCATTCAATGATGATCTTGCCTTTGCCTGGCTCGAAGTTCTCGAGGATCACTGACACAGGATCCAGCTTGTGTGGTTCGCCCATTAATTCGGTCAGATTCAGCTTTTGAACCGTTGATAGCTCTACCTTCATCACTCGCACTCCTTCAGCTGGTTCGCGCAATCCTCATGTACCAGGGCGACAGAGCCAGCTGCCGTTCCAATATCGACCAGTTCACCTCTCATGATCGGCTGGTCACACAGAGGACAAAGTGGAAGCTCCTCTGGATCAATCGCTTTGCTGATATCGATCATTGATCACCTCCTTCTGCTAGCGCCTTCTTCCGTCTCCGATCGATGAACTCCTGGCGCCAGTCCAGCGCCTTTTCGCAGGCCTGCTCGTAGCTCTCGGCATAGATCCACTTCATGCTGTAGTAGCCCCAGGACAGGCGGTGGGAATCAGCCGTGATATCTTGTGGTACCGGCGTGGCGAACTTGACCAGGTAGCCGAACTTCCGGTTGTCGGTGAGGTGCTCGAAGATCAGGCCTTCGTCGTCCAGGTCGTAGGGCGGCTCGATGCCGATCTCTTCCCAGATCCGGTCTGGCTCGTATTCCATGAAAGCTTCCCGGGCAATGTCTGGCCAGGCATCCTGGGCCAGCATGGTGGGGATGTGGATGATGGCTTCTGCCCGGATGTTGTTTTCGAACATCATGTCGATCATTGCTTCTTTCACGCTGCGTTCTCCTGTTCCAAAACCCGCTTGCGGTCTTCCAGGTAATCTCGGTTAACCTGCTGCCACCGGTCGTATCGCTCCTGGCTGAAACCCGGTCCGGCCATGCGGGTGATGATTTTTTGGTTGTCGGTGACCTGGCGAATGATTTCGGCCGGCGCGTACTGGTAGTGCCAGAGTTCCAGCGGATCCTCGGGTTTCTTGCCGTGCCAGGTCTGGCAGATCCAGCCCAGGTCATACACCTGGTCGGTGCGTTGGGCGTTGAGCGCATCGGCCCGGAGCTCGTGGTACAGGTTCTCCACCTGCTGGATGTTGTAGCTGGGCAGGTCGAACAGGCGGCTTTCCATCCAGCTTTTGCCGTCCTGCGCCCGGCACAGGGCCCGGACTCCGACGAACCAGTTGCGGGGGCGATTCACCAGGTGGTGGGCGAGGTCTTCGCCCATTGTGATCCAGCCAAACGGGGACCACCGCTCAGCCGTGGTGTATTGTTTGTTATCCACCGGACTGGTCAGGCCCTCCCAGGTCCACACCCGGGAGTTGGCGAACAGGCGCTGGTCTCTGGCGATCGCGCTGTGGTTCTTTCTGCGGTTTCGTTTCCTACTCATCGCTTGGGACCTCCGCAAGATTCTTGATCACAGCCCGCGCAGCCCTCGCGATCGCTTGTCGGTGGCTCCTTTTCTCAACTCCGCGCTCATTCATCAGCTGAAGAACACCAGTGATTCGGCGAAGCGCGTCTGCCTGGTAGTGGCGAAGCAGTCCGTCGAGTGTCGCTTCACAATCGGCGACGCTCGCACCGATCATTCTGTGCATGTCCTTTTCGATAACGCAGACCGAATGGCGATGCAGACGCTGTTGGCAGGTACCGTCTTCCCGCAGCCCCTCTTCAAACTCCTGCTTGGTGACTGTTTGCATGCTCATGCCGCCTTCTCCTTCAGCTCGACTTCGATGGGCTTGTTCAGTGCTATCAGGTGATCCAGGTAGCGGATGAATTGTTCCAGACTGGCCATGCGGGCCAGGTATTCGTCGTTCATCTCGTTCTTATTGAGCCAGTCGTAAAAAGTCAGTCTGATATCGATCTCGGCCAGCTTGTCCGGCAACTCAATGCCGTCCCTCCATTCAGTATTGGCCGGCATAATTCTGATATCGGTGCTTTGCGTATGGCCGTGAATATTCAGGTGAGCCTGAACAATGCCGCGGCGGTTCAGCACCATGCACTGCAGCAGCACTTCCTCCGTGGCCAAGTGCAGGTTTTCGATCATTTCTTCTTCGGTTAGCGTCAGCATTTTCATTATTTCTCCTCGGCCTTTCCGGCCTGTCTTTATCGGTAGTTCCTGGTCTTCGCTTCCAGCAGCTGCTGGCACTCCACGCAGGTGGGGCATCCGGGCAGCGCTTCCCGCCGTTTGGCCGGGATCTCGACACCGCATTCCTCGCAGTAAGGGTCGTCGCTGGTGGCGGTTGTCCGGTTGCGCTGGTTCTCCAGGGCCAGCTCGATTGACTGTTCTATGTAGTCGCCAGCGATATCGGCTTTATCCATGGTTCAGGTGCTCCGTGGCTTCGGGGTTCAGATCGTTGGCCGGTACCAGTCGCACCAGGCCGGCTTCCATGCATGCGGCGGCTTCCTCGATGGAGTCGAAGATCAAGACCATGGCCACGCGGTGGTGGCAGCGGCCGTGGTCTTCGTTGATCACGGTGAGTTCGCCAACGTCATGCAGGCGGGCTTCCGGGGTGGTCTGTGTTGTGATTGCGTGTTCCATACTGCTCTCCTGTCTTTTGAAGAATGGGTAACCCCAGTCCTATCACGTGTTTTCAAAGTGCAACCCCTGAAGGGTCAGTTCACCCAGCTCGCCGTGTTCCGGGTGCCTTCCGGCTGGTGTTGGGCGAGGCCGAGTTTCCGGCTTACGGCATTCAGGCCTTTCACAGTGATGACGGTGCGGCCGTAGTGGATGTAGCCGGCCACTGGATGGCGGTACATCTTGGTGATCACGCGGAACACACCCCGGCCACGCCAGCGGCTCGTTGGCAGGTTGTCTTTGCCCAGCATTCCTTCCTCGCGCAGGCGGCGAATCAGTGTGTTGCGGCCCATGTTCAGCAGGGCGGCGGCTTGGTCGAAGGTGTATTCCACGGCGTCCTCCTTACACTTCTTTCTCGAAGATCCAGCACCGGACTGACTGGCTGGCTGACGAGTTGAGGCTTTCACGGATGGCCGAACGCACGGTCCGGCTGCTGTCTATGAACTTGCGGCTCCGGCTGGTTTTCAGGTGCCGTTTCAGTTCAGAAATGGCTGGAATGCGGAGCTTGTTCTCGGCGCACACTTGCTCGAAGTGCTTCAGGTTCACGGCGATCAACTTCTCGTTCTCGCCGTAGTGATTCAGGGTTGGGGTGCCGTTCAGGCCCTCGATGAAGTCGTAGGCCTCCCAGAATTCCTGCACCATCGGGTGGTCAGCGTTAACGGAGGTTTGGCGCTCCTTGGCCATGTCGATGATCATTTCCCGGGCCGGTTCCAGGTAAGATTCGGGCAGAAGATTCAGCCCTTCAGGGCCCAGGCAATCGATCAGGGCGGTCATCTGGCCGTGGTTCTTGGCAATCCGGTGAATGCGGATTTCCGGAAGTTCAGCTAGGGCCTTTTCGTACAGGGGCGCCCGCTCGCACACCAGGCGCATGATCTGTGATTCCGATGTGGTGGCATGCAGGGCAAAGCCAGAGACCTGGTTCATGGGCCACCGCTCCAACTTCTCGGCGAGTGCTTTGGTGGTCTCGTTGTGGTTTTCGCGGGTAACGCTCACGTGAACGATTCGCTGTAGCACCGCATCGCTGGCGTTCACCTGGGCGTTCTGGCTGATCACGATGGCGCCACGGAAGGGCGGCTCGTAGGTGTCGTTGCCGCCGTTCTTCTGGCCACGGCTGCGCACGCTGCGGCCGTTGTAGGCGGTTTTCAGCTCGTCCCAGTCGAACTGCTTCTGCTTGGCGCCGGCTTCCTGGTCCCGATCGGACTCGATCAACACCACCGGCAGGTTGGATACCTGGGCAAAGTTCCGTGCCCGGGCGGCGAGGGTGGCCTTGCTCGGGTCGAAGCCCTCGTAATCCTGCCGGCCTACAAGCTTCCACAGGAACTCGATGAGGGTGGATTTACCGGAGCCCGCCTCACCGACGATCTCAATGAACGGGAAGCTCTTGTGTTCCTTCCGGATCTGCTCGGCGAACAGGCTGCCCAGCCAGTAGGCCAGGGCAATCACACCTTTCGGGCCGAAACACTCGGCCAGATCCCGGGCCCATCCGCGTTGGTAGTCGCCTCGATCTTTATTGATGGAGAGAGAAACCGACTCGGAGAGCGTCTTCACGCTCATGCGGCCGATGTCGTAGTAGTCCTCGTTGTTGAGCTCGTGGATCTGTCCGGCGTGCACGGCTAGTTCCGGGAACACCCAAGTCTCGTGCTCTTTGCTGTAGCCGATGAAATCGATGGTCTCAACGGTTTTGATGCCGCTGATCTGCTGTTTCAGCAGACGGTCCAGCTGCTGGCTCGAGCCGGTCCACACGGCACCGGGGGCGATACCCAGCAGGCGCTTTTTGAACTCGCTGGCGCTGGCCAGCTGGCCACCGCTGAAGGTGTTCTTCACGGGCCGGCCGTCGTGGGGGAAGTCCACGCGGTAGTAGTACCAGGACTCGTCCGTGACTTTGTTGGCCAGGTAGTACAGGGCGGTGGGGTAGCAGTTGGCGATTTCCACCACGGCGTTGCATTGTTCCAGGGCCCGGTCGACCATCTGGCGGTCTGTCAGCGGCTCGTCGCTGTCCTCCAGGTCCCGCATGGCCCTGTGGAATTCCTCCATGTTCAACTTGAACCAGAACAGCCGGTTGTTGAAACCGAACGGGAATTCATTGCGCCCGGTGTGGCTATACATCCGGTTCGCTTTTTCCTGGGCGCTGCGGGCAATCACCAGGTCGCCCTGGTACAGAAACTCCTTGGTGGTGGGCTCGCCGTCCTCGTTGATCAGCTCGCAGCGCTGCCAGGCATCGTTCCAGTCGCGCTTGTGCTTGCCTTCCTGGGGGATAACAGCGGCGCCAACCTTCCAGCCCTGTGACCGGGCGATGTTGGCGAACTTGCGGATGTAGCGAACGCCGGCTTCGTCGCCGTCCATGGCCCAGATCAGGCGGGGCAGTTCCTCGCCGGCTTCCTCCCGGGCCTTCTGCAGTTCGGCCAGGAAGGTATCCGGGTAGTTGTTGCAGCTGAAGGCAGCCACAGCAGCGATACCGGCGTGGTATAACGCGGTAGCATCGAAGATGCCTTCCACGATCCAGAGCTCTTTGCCCTGAGCCAGATCCAGCCCGGGCGGTACCCAGGCCAGGCCCTTGGTTTTACTGCCGTAGTTGAAATGTGCCTTTTTCTTGCCGAAGCGGTGTGGTTTGTCGATCAGCCGCTCCCAGTAGTCGCCCCGATCGTTGATCTTGAAGCGAACAGTGGCGGAACCGATATTCCGGTCTCGGTCCCAGTATTGCTCCTGGGTGTACCAGCCCCGGACTTTGGCCAGATCAAAGCCACGGCCATGCACCATGTAGGCGTCCGCCACTTCGGTACCGGTTTCCTTTTCGCCAGGCTTGCGATCCTGGCGGCCGTAGCGCTCCGTCCAGCTGTCGAACAGATCCGGGAACAGCTCCTTGACGTGGTGCTGCTCGCCGCACTTGCTCTCGCGGCCACACTTCACCATCCATGGGGTCTCGGTTCCCACGAAGGCCTCGCGCTTTCCGCATGAAGGGCAGCGTAGGCGGCGGAGGAATGAGCCCCGTTCTACTCCGTCAAAGTCGCTCTGGAGCCGGTACAGGATGTCGGCCCGTAGTTGGTCTTGCATTCGGAGCGCTCCGGATCAGGCGGGGAGATGGATTGCTGTGGCCTGGTCCCTGAGCTTCAGCAGCTCCTGAACCGAGAAGATGCTGGTGCGGCCAGACTGGTCGTGAACCACCACCGTGTTGCCGGTAGTGAGACTCACGTCGACATAGGCCTTCGGCTGTTTGGTGCCTTCCAGATCGTGCCAGGCACGAATAACCAGCAGGGACGCCCGGCGGCGGGAGCACTGGTATTCCTCCATCAGGCTATCGACGGTCATTTCGATGCATTCCCGGGCATCTGTGCTGCCTTTGCGAAGGGCCAGAAGCTGGGAATAGGCGGCGTCAGTCATGCTTTGGGCTACTGCGTTCATCGCGTTGCGTCCTTCTTTTTAGGTGAGTACTTCTCGTAGGCCAGCTCCATTTCCTGCTGGCATTGCTCGCGGACTTCTGGAGCGAGGGGGATCTGGCGGACATTGCCGTCTGGGTCGAGAGACAGCCGATCGGTATGGGTGAGGAACACCACGCCTTTGTATCCGCAGTGGTCCGCGTCCTGGCAGAACACGTAAAGCTGCCGCTGTGCCGAGATCATCTGCACGCTGGTGCGAACTCGGCAGACACCGGCGCAGTGGGGGCAGAGTATCCGGAGGAAGTTGTTCCGGACTCCGGACTGGAGCCGCTGCTGGTTTTCAGCATCTGGGGTGCTCGGGTTCTTGGCCTGCAGCACCGGCCCATAGGAGACCTCCACGGAGCCGCGGTATCCGCATTCGATGTTGCGGCACTGAACGAAGGCATCTTTGCCCTTCTGCTGGATCGCCCTGCTGGACTGGATCGAACAGGATTCGCCGCAAGCCGGGCAGCCGATGGTCAGGTAATTGCGGGTTATCTGGTTGAGCTTCACTTTCTGGGGCCTCCTACGGCATGAAGCGCCCGGTTTCTGCCGGTCAACTTCAGGCTGGCTCCTCGCATGCGTTGTTTGATCAGCCACTCTGCGGCCTGATCCATGGTTTCCAGGCCCTGCTGTTTTCGAATGGTGTCCAGCAGTTCGGCCTGTTGGTCCGTCAGTTCCAGGGTGATTTCCGGCATCGTTTGAGGACCTCAAATGGTGCGAATGTGGGCCTCGGAAAGTGGCGCACCACCGGCCATGCTTGGAGACGTGGGCAGAAGTGCCGCCTCAGCCTGAGCGATCAGCATCTGGCGTAGCAGGCTGGCTCTGTCGGTACCGGTGTAATCCACCAGTGCGTTGATCACGGCGGCCTCGTAGTCGTCCAGATTGAGGCTCACACGGTGTTTGCGGATGCGTTTGGGGTCCTGATACATGCGGCTACTCCTTCAGTGCTTCAGGCAGACGTTTTGCGCTGGTAGTCATTCAGGCCTTGCAGAAAGAAGATGCGGGCCTGGGATGCCAGGGAACGGCCTTCCGCCAGGGCGGCCTGCTCCAGGGCGGAACGTTCTTCCGTGAGAAGGCGAAGCGCGATCGGCTTCGCAGTTAAAACACCGACGGGTGCGCGGTGGCTGGGACTGGGTTTTTTTGCACCTTGCATGGTGTATCCTCTGTGTAACGCTGAATTACACAGAAGGATAAACGCCATTTGGATAAACAATCAACCAAATGACGGATGAAATTTAACTATGGAAAACTATCTGACTGATAAAAGTCTTTTGGCTGAACGTATATTAAGCCGAATGAAAAGTGTTCTTGGTGTCACGATGGACAAGGATGTCGCGGCATATTTCGATATTAAGCAGGCAAGTGTTCATAACTGGCGCAAGCGAGGGACGGTTCCATACGATCAGTGTGTCCAGCTCGCTATGGATAAAGGTATTAGTCTCGATTGGCTGATTATTGGCCGAGACTCAGACGGTCAGGTTGACAGTTTTCCAGTCGCTCAAGATGTTGAGTACACCGAAGTACCGCTTTATGACGTGGAAGCAAGCGCTGGCAATGGCTCCTTCTTCAGTCATGAGCGAGTGATTAGCTACATCAAATTTCGCAATGACTGGCTCGCCCGTGAGGGTCTTCATGCAAAAGACCTGGCTTCTATTCGAGTCTCTGGAGATTCGATGGACGGCACACTTTCTGATGGCGATACAGTCCTGATCGATTGTTCCAGGAAGAAGCCCGATGGTGTTTTTGCTATTCGGATTGGGGATGCACTCCGAATAAAGCGTTTGCAGACCATGGCTGATGGCAGTCTGCGGGTGTCCAGTGATAATGCGCTGTATCAACCTGAAACTATTCATCCGGAGAACTTCGGGAATATTGAGATCGTCGGGCTGTGCTACTGGCGCGCGGGCCGGGTGTTTTGAGGGAAGCTGAGATAAAGGGAGTGGTGCATGGACTTGGCAGTTGTACTGATGTTACTGGCATACATGATTATGAGTTGGCGACTCATTTGCCGGTATACAGTCTCTAAGGGCGGAAAGCGTTGGGTTGGACACGGGCTTGGCGCCATTTTCGGCCCGCTGTTAGGTGTCATTGCAGCTCTTCCAGTTGTTCCTGGTAAGGAAGAACCTGCCACCTTTGTTCATGTGTTGATTGGCTCGTTGATACTGGCTGTTTTCTTCCTGGCTGAATACCGAACAACGCAGACTTGGACCGCACCGGTGAAGCTGAGAACGGCTAAAGCCAGAAAACAAGAGCACAAGACGCAACCCGCAGGCACCGGTACCGAAAAAGAATCTGAGCCGAAGGGTCGGGGGGGACTGACATTCTCGCTGCGTGATACGGCTGAACTTATCCTGGCGGATGATGTTGTTGACCAGCGCGAGGCTGAGCTGCTTTTAAACCTGCTGGATAAGCAGGAAATCCTAGACTTTGATCCCGCCTGCCGGGAACTGCACCAGGTGCTAATCGCCAGCCTGGATGATGGCGTACTGGATAATGAAGAAGCTGAGGAAATAAAAGCGATCCTGAGCGAGATCTGCGATCGGCCGATCGCGCGACCGGCCAAGCCGGAACCAAAGAAAAAATCGTTACCGAAGAAGCCAGCAGCAAAATCGACACATAAACCGAAGCGCTCGAAGGTTGCTTCCAGGCCATCAGTTACCGCTCAGCGAAAACCAGAAGTGGGAGATATTCTGGCGTTCGCATACACAGACTCGAACGGTGATACCTCGGATCGAGAGGTTGAATTCCGCGCCATGACAAAGAAGAACGGCGTGTCTTATCTGAAGGGTATCTGCCAATCGCGGAGAGCGTTCCGGACATTCCGGTCTGATCGCATGGATTTCGTTTGTTTTGCCGATACAGGTGAAACTCTTTTTTAGTGGCGGATCATTTGCAGCGTTATCTCTGTGCGTTCGTCGATCTGCATTCACTGATTAGGGAAGTTAATTCAAATTACAAAGGAGCGTTTTAGTGCCTTCAGCTGTTTCAATTCAATCAGAAGAGCAGTTTTATGAGCTGGTTCAAAATATCGTTAACCAGCAGGTCGATCTTCCGGAATTCAGTGATTGGAAGTTCGAAGGTTGGCCTACCGTATCGATCGTCGTCGATGGGGCAAGATATCACTCCAGTCTGACACCAGGTCTGCTGCAGGGGTTCCTAGATTTCCAGACAGAGTTCTACCGTGCTTATGCTCAAATCAAGTATGGTTCTCCCAATCTGCAACGATTGACCAACGCAGAAAAAAAAGAGCTTGAATTAGTTTTCCAGATTTCCGAAGGATCTTCGGACGGTGAAATTGATATTTCTGACTACATAAACCAAGTTCTTGATAACACATTTGAAGTGGTGAGTAGCATGCCTCCCGAATACCAGCTCGCTGTTGTCATCGCCTTAATTGTCGGTGCATCCGGTACGTACCTGATCTCCAAGGGTATTACTGCGTGGACTGGAAAGGTCGACGCTGACAAGGAAAAACATCGAGAGGAGCAAGAGACTGAACGCCAGAGTAACGCGCTGTCTCAAATGAAGGAGATGGCCATTGAATTGGTAGAAAAAACTGATGCGCCCAGAGCGCAGCGTTTCCTGGAACATAGCAATGAGGCATACCGGTCAGTTGCCAAAAAGGTGCCAGATGCCAGTGAGATTTCGTTCGCCGGTAAAACGCTATCGTCCATGGAAAGAGAATTCCTTACATCCAGCGAAAGTGTGCGGCGCGAAAGGGAAGAAATTGTCAGCGAAGTTATGGTTGATGGCCTGAAAAACGGGGAAGAATATATCAGCATTCAGGTGGTTCGGGTCGACCGGGAAGACAACAGCTTTACAGTGAAGGCTGACAAGAACCTCATCAAAGGGGCAGAAATTGATGCTCTCCTGAAAGCATGGAAAGACCATTCAGCGGTAAAAATCAAGCATCACGCCTTAATGGAGAGTGACGATGTGGTGCACTCTCAGTTCATTAGCGTGCAGGAAGACATCCGACCGGAATCTGAAGCCGCCAACTCTTAGCCTTTCCAGTCAAAATTCATTGAAGCGTCTCCGCTTCTAAACTCGTAACCAGGCCGCCATCACTCAGATTGTGACTGGCCCTGGTTACCACCCATTCCCGCCCGTTGATCTGCCGCTTGAATCCTTCCGCCTGTAGTCGCCACTCCGGCCCAACATCCGGCCTACCTGTGGCCAGCGTTATCGATAGCTCAGCCTCCCCACGGTTTAGCCTGCGTAGCTCTGCCTGAGCAGCGGCCTTTGCCTCGCTCTCATTGGCATAGGTGCCTCGCAGGCGTTTCACCCGTTCTTCCGTGCCCACCTGCACTTGAACCTGCTGGCCGGCGTCGACATCGTCCCAGAAAGCGATGACACCGGTGTAGCCGTCGCGATCGGTTTCGCGGTAGGTACCGCTGTCGCCGCTGCGAGGCCTTACGGTTATGGAGGGCAGGGCGGTACCGCCGGCGGTGGCCGCTTCTCCTCGAGGAGTGAATAGCAGCCGGCCGGCCTTAACTGTGGCGATCGCGTCGTGGCGTTCTCCCAGGCGAGTGAGCAGATTCAGATCGGATTCGTCGGTCTGGTCCAGGTGTTCGATGCTGATCGAAGCCAGGCTGCCGCCGATTACGGGCTCCAGCTCGTTTTCCCGGGCGATGGTGGTTACCAGATCGCTTAGGGTTACCTGGTCCCAGCTGCGGGTTCGGCGTGTGGGCAGGCCGTTGCGCATGTCGGCGCTGCGGGCGGTGATGTTCAGTACATTGGGTGCCCAGCTGTAGGAAGCCTCGTCGACGATGAACAGGCCCTTCTCGAATAGCGGCTGGCCTCTCCACCCAATAGCCAGTTGGATCTCAGCGCCCTTGGGCGGGATCTCCAGGGCGTTGTCGTGGTCGCTGAGGGTGAGGGACAGTGTGTCAGCCTCATCCCCTGGTGTTTCATCCAGGGTAAGGTCTATCAGCCTGCCGTTCACCGTTGGAGTGATGTTGCGGCCGTTTACCACCAATCGATAATCAGGGGCTCGGTGCTGCATCAGGCGATGCCTCCACTATTGCGCCTGGGCTGGTAAAGCCCGAGCCCGATCGCGGCATCCCGGCTGGTGGCGGCACGGTCGCGGAAGGCCTGAAAGTCGTCCTCGTCTACCCGCACCAGGTTGATGGTGAAGTCGATCTTGCGGGGTACCCCATCGGAGAAGAACACGGTGCTGGTTTCTTCAACGCCAGTGACACACCAGAATCCGAACACCCGGCCAGAGCCTTCAATCAGGGGCCATGCCTTGCCTTCGTCGGCCATGATGCGCACGTCGTCCAGAGTTACGCGGCCGCCGGTGATCTCCGGGTAAAGGGTGCCACTGAGAGTGATAGTGTCCTCACCCGGGCCCAGGTATTGGTAAGCGGGGCGCTGACCAACGCGGCTTTGGCTGGGGTGCCGCCACTGGGTGCTGCGCTGCAGCTGCTGATAGGGCAGGGACTGCACTTCGAAGACGAACATTCCGAGGGTCATCATCATGGCGGATTACTCCCTGTCATACAGTGCACTGCGGGCACGGGTGGCTATACGGCGTTCGCGATCCTGCAGGATCCGATCAACCTGGGCCGCTATCTCTCGTTCGCTTTGCCCTGGTGCTGCATAGACATTGATCGTTACGCTATCGCCAGCAGTGGCTGCAGAAGGCGTGCCGGTGGCGATCGGTGGGCGGTTGTCGAACTGGACGCCGGCCGCAGCGGGCAGGGCGGACGCGCCAATGGCAATGCCGGCACCTACACTGCGCACTCGCTTGCCGAACCCGCTGACTTGCTTCAGTGCCGCCGGTTCCTGTTTCTGGATACCTTTCCGGTATCCCTCGAGGGTGTCCTGGCCAGCGCTCATGAATACCCGGGACGGTGACTTGATCCCGAGAACGCCCTTAAACCAGCCGATGGTTTTCTGGCCTGCGTTCACGATGGTGTCTTTCACCTTTTTCAGGCCGCCCAACAAGCCACCCACCAGACCGTCCATGATCATGGAGCCAAAGCCGGAGAACTTGGCTGGCAGGCTCTTGAAGAAGTCCATGATGGCGCCCCAGTTCTTGTAGATCAGGTAACCGGCGCCGGCGATCGCGGCGATGATCAGACCGATGGGGTTGGCGGTAAGGGCTACTCCGATCGCTTTGATGCCAGCTGCAACGGCCGGTAAACCGCCGGCCAGGCCGACGACTGCACTGGTGGCCATGAAAATGGCCTTGCCGAAGGCGAGGATGGCCATGATGGGCTTCATGGCAAGAACCACGGCCAGGATCATCCCCAGGTTATCAAACCCGCCGACCATGGCAGCCAGGTTGCTGGTGATCATGCCGAGGGTTTTGGCGGTGGAGGCTGCTCCTACGGCGATGTCACGCAGCACCGGGATGGCGTTCTTGAGCTTGGTACCGAAGTTGGAGGCGAAAGCGCTTATCTGGTCCCGGTTCTCTCGCATCCAGGAGGACAGATCGCCCATCATATCGGTGATCGCGGGCATCAGTTCGGCGCCGATGGTGTTCTTCATTCCAGCCATGCCCAACTGGGCGTCCAGCATTGCATCCTTGAAGGCTTCCGCGTCTCGGGCGGCCTGTTCGCTAAGCACATAGCCCGTGGCTCGGGCATCGCGTCTCAATGCCTGAAGGCCTGAACTGCCATCCTTCAGCATGTTGACCATGGCCACACCTTCGCGCCCGAACAGTTGAGCGGCGATGGCTACTCGCTGTGACTGGTTCTCCACGGAGGATAGCCGATCGGCCACTACTTCCAGGCTTTGTTCTGGGGTCAGCTTGGCCAGCTCTTCAGCGGACAACCCCAACTCTTCGTAGGCGTTGCGGGCAGCGCCGGTGCCTTGGGTGGCTTCGCCCATTCGCTTGATGAACCGTTCCAGACTGGAATCGAATTTCTCGGTAGACACGCCGGATCGCTCAGCGGCGTAGCGTAGTTCCTGGAAGGGGCCAAGGGCGATACCGATTTTGTCGCCCGTCTTGGCTACCTGGTCGCCCAGGGTGGCGGTAGAGTTGGCAATACCGAAGATGCTAGCAGCAGCAACTGAAGTTGCCAGAGCTGTGCGGCGGCCGAACCGGCCTACTTCACCGGTCATGTTGCTGAACTTTCCGGATATGTCGGCCTTGCCCAGCTGATCCAGGTACTTCCTCTGGCGCTGGATTCGGTTGTTGGTTGTCTGCATCTGATCGGCCAGGCGCCGTTGCTCGCCGGATAAGTTGCGAACGTCCACGCCGGCATCGCTCAGCCGCTTGCGGACTTTGCCCAGTTCCTTCCGCTGGTCCTGTCCCTTGCGGGTGAATTTCTCCACCTCCTGCCGGGCCTTGTTGTACTCGTTCCGAAGTTTGGCGGTGGGCTTGCTGGTTGTTCGGAGTTCGTGGCCCAGGCGGCGAACGCGCTCCTGTGATTCAGCCAGGGCTTTAGAGTTCTTGCCCAGGGCATCGTCCATCCGGCGGAAGGACGAGATGTCGCGTTGTGAGTTCTGCAACTGCTTGGTTTCCGCCTGGGCCTGTTTCAGCGCCCGGGCGGTACCGGTAGTGGTTGCGTCGATCTTCTTGAGGGGTTTGGTGAGCTTGTCTCTGGCGGCGAGTACCACCTGCAGGTCGAGGTTCTTGGCCATTACTCCTCCGTCGAGCTTCGCCTGCGGGCGTGTTCCCGCCACTCCATGAGTTCAGAAAGGGGCATGTCGTTCATGTCTGACGGCCGCCAATGGAAGATGGCGGCGATGTCAGCCATGGCTTCATCTACGCGGTGCGGGATTACCCCTTCAACCGCTTCGGCAGCAAAAAACCAGCGATCTCGGTACCGCAGGCGGCCAGATCGGCCGGGTCCATCTCCCGCACTTCCTGTTCGGTGAGGGTGGGGTTGCTGATACGCGGTAGCACCTTGGTGATGCTGTCTACGTCCATGTTGATCAGATCTGCCAGGGACAGACCCCGCAGTTCGCCAGAGGCCGGCTTGCGGAGGGTGAGCTTGGACACCTCCTCCTGGTTGCGCTTGATCGGGGTATCCAGCTCGACGGTTGCAGTTACGGGCTTACTCATGAATCAGGGTTCCTTACAGGCCAATGTTGCTGCGGTGTTCGGCCAGGCGATCCTGGCCACGGATGCGCTCAACCATGCCGGGCACGTCGATCTCGACCACTTCCTCACCGCCGATGGTGAGCTTGTAGTAGCTGAGCGTGGTGGTGACGGACAGGGTGTTGTCGCTGCCAGGCTCGGCATCGCCCATGGCAATTTCTCGGTGACGGCCACGGACCACGATTTCCACGGGCAGGGTTTCTCCGGTGTCATCGCGCTGGTAGCTGCCGGAAAAGCGCAACAGGTCGGCGTCCAGCTGGCTGGTACCAAAGTTGTCGAACAGGCCCGGGATGATGCCCGCCGGCGTCCACTGGAACTCCATCTTTTCCATGCCCTGGTCGATATCTACCGGGGCGTTCATGCCGCCGCCACGGAACTCTTCCATCTGGCGGACCATGGGCGGCAGGGTGAGGGAGGCGATCTGGCCCTGCCAGTTATCGCCGTTGCCGAACAGGTTAAAGTGCTTCAGCTTCTTGGGAAGTGCCATTGTTCAGCTCCTTATGCATTCACGCGGGCGGCGAAGTCGGCCAGGTACTGGTCGGTGATCCGCTGACGGAACAGCAGGTTCTCCAGCGGTGGTACCGGGGTATAGTCGTAATCGATGTACAGCTTGCCGGCCTTCAGGGTGTCCTTGGTGTTGATCTCCGGATCCAGCCAGGCGCGTGCATCCACGATCAAGCCCAGGAGCTTCAGCTCGCGGAACTTGGCATTGATCCCTTCCACGATGTCCTTGGCCAGTGATGGATGCATCGGTTTGTCCACGGCCCACATGTGTGCCTCAGCGATGGTGTCGGCGAGGATCTGCGCCGTGCGGGTGTAGTTCTCGAAGGCGAACAGCGGATCCGAGCTGCAGGTCCGGGAACCCCAGAAGCGGAAGCCGTCACGCTGGATCAGGGTGGTGACTTCGTTGGCGTTGAGCAGGCCGGCATCGGTGTTCGGGTCCTGCAGATCCCAATGCACGTCCTTGTCGATGCCCGTTACCCCGTTTACCGCCACGTTAGACAGCGTCTTGTGCCAGCCCACCTGCTGGTCGATCTTCGCGCGCAGGCCCATGGCCCGGGCCACAACGGCGGCTTGTTCTTCGGTTGCGGTGTTGACGTTGAACGCGATGAAATCCGGCCAGATTAGCATCAGTTCCCGGGCGCCAAAGCCGTTACGGTAGAGGATGGCCTCAGAGATGGTCTGGCAGTTGTGTGCGTAGGCGTATGCGAATGCCCGCAGCTGCTGGGCAATGGTGATCAGCTCAGCAGTGACGTTCTCGGTGTCGAGACCAGGAACACCCAGAATGCGGGGTTTTACGCCTAGGTTCTGCTCGGCGGCCAGCAGTGCCTTCATGCCCGTTTTCTTGCCCTGGGCATTAGTAGTGCCGATCACGTTGGCTTCGGTGTCTTGCTCAGTCTCGCCCTCAGCAACCCGAACGACAACCATGACCGGTGAGGTTTGGTCACCGATCGCATCCAGTGCCTTGGGCAGGGTTCCGGTTGTACCGGCATTGCCGATCGCTTCGTCAATTCGGGTGACCAGAACCGGGGTATTCAGCGGGAAGGGCTCGTTCTCGCCACCGGCCAGTGTGGTGAAGTCCACGGCATTGACCAGGCCGGAACCATCGTTGCCGGCATCGTTGGCCGCGGTGACCAGCGCGGATGCCTCGGCGCTGCCGTTGATGGCGGTGACCACCTGGTTGGCGGTGCTAGTGATCTCTCCGGAGGCATCAGTTGCCAGGGTTACGGTGATGTCGTTGCCGCTGACACTAACCGCCAAAGATTCGGAATTCGCCGCTGGATCAACGTAGCGGACGCGGATCTGGTTGCCGGCGGTACCTACGGCCGCTGCAGTGATCAGCACATCAGCATTGTTGGCAATGGCCGGAACAACGGCTTCAGCCGCCACGCCAGGCAGGGCTTCGGGGGCTGTCGCTACCAGGCCGATAACGGCGGTGGAAACAGTGCGAATGGTACGGGTGCCTTCGTTAATCTCAAGCACCCGGACGCCGTGGTGGTATTGGTCGGGCATGACGCCTCCTGGTGTGGTTCACATGGTAATAACTGCCATGATGAACCTTGAGCCAGTGGCTGCCAGCAAGCGGCTTTGTATGCAAAGGGCTAACAAAATTGGCAAGGTTGAGGTGCTATTGGGGAAGCCGGGCTTCTGAAGCCAAGATGAGTTTTTGAGGGGGAATTCCGGTGGCAAAGCTTGAGCCACCGGACTTTCATTTATAGCAGCTTATATTTAGAAAACTCAACGTAAGCCTTAAAGCCGCTCGGATAGGATCTGAGCAATAATTTTATAGCCCTCTGCGTTGGGATGGATGCCATCCGGAAGGTAACTTTCCCAGTTTGCAACGGCTCGGAACTCGCTCTCCAAGTCGACCAGCATGACATTTGGCTGCGTTTGAGACCATGACCTTAGTTCAGAATTAACGCTTGCATTTCGAGCGTCTATCTCATCGGATCTAGGCAGAATAGTTGCCAGATATACAACGGAGTTTGACTGCTTTTGAAGTAAAGATGAGGCGATAAACTTTATATTGTCTTTGGTTTCCTCAATGTCTCCACGGTCATTAGTGCCGATATGAAGAAGGTAATAGTCTGCCGCCGGGATACCATCGAGCCTATCTATAACCTTCTCTGTGTTATCTCCGCCCTCTCCATCATGACCGTAGCCGTAACCATCAGTTCTGGAACCGGTGAAGATAAAGCTTGGCTTAAGTCGATCAAGCCGGGCGCGGAGTGACTGACCATGACCCCACCATGTAATGCTGTCTCCAACTGTGACTAGGGTTGAAGTGCCATCTTGATCTATATCCTTCTGAACGACTGAGACTTCCCACTGCCCTGGCGGCGCCACAGATCCATTTGCCCAATTAACATAAAGCAATTCTGAAGACTCATCTCCACATCGCTGCCAGCCATGGCGGAAAAAATAATCCCGGTTATTGACTGTTACTCGATAAAGGCTGTCGAAGTTAAAATTATCTACTTTTCTGTCATACAAGGTCGGATCGCAGATGTTCCCCTCTGAGCTGTCAAATCGAATATTATTTTCAGAAGCACTTTCAATCAAAAACTGACCTAAGTCTGCTACTAGCTCGGCAGGAGTATCAAAGTCCAACTTCAGTCCTATTGAAGTGCTCTCTTGGCCGCCTCGCTCTGAATCATCAACCTTTTCCAACTCAGAGGTAGAGTCACCGCTACCTCCGCCGCCGCAGGCAGACAACATAAATGTGCTTGCGAATACCCATAAAACTACAGTCGAAAATCTCATCCCTGCCCCTAAGCTATTGGATTCATAAACTGACCTGAGTATATAGACGAATCCATCGACACCCAACCGCACTATACTGATCGATGGCCAGAGAGATATTGATAGCCCTCTGTGTAGGTCCTATGGCAAGAATGCCGGTATCACATAAACTTGCCCGTCCTCAGCCACCACTTTTAAATATTTTGAGGGGCTTGCTGGCAACGCTGCAGCTGCGCCCGCGGAACCAACCGTCGCCTGGACGTTAGAGGCCGTTCGCCAGGCGGGTTTTCCACTTGAGTCAATCGAAAACAGGTCATTGCCACCCGCGTCTTCAACAGTCAATCCGTAACCTGTTCCCCGGTTCCGAATGACTACAACAGGGGAACTCGACAAGCCTTTTTTGTCGATAAAGACAGTGTTCCCTCCGTCTTCTTCGGTTGTAATGTTTAAGCCGAAATCCCAGCCGAAAACCTGGCCTGCGTAAAACCCGTCGGAGTCCAAGGTGGCGGCAGAAATTTGCATCGGAATACCAGGCCCGGTCTGGGTTAGCTTTATGCCTGTTCCACCCGAGTTTTTTACATCGAGGGCGATGCCCGCATTAGCCGCGTGCTGTCGAATAACTTCGAGCGTGCTGTTGGCATTAGGAGCTGGAGTCTGAACGCTCATGCCCTTTGAATTGGTTCCTACGACCGTGAACACCGCGTTTGCCATTTCCCATACATAGTCGTGCCGCAACCGCATTCTGGTAGCGAGATTCGTCATCAGCTCAAGAAAATCACCCTGTGCTGTGGCAGGCCCGTTGGGATTGCGTGTTGGATTGCTGGTGTTATTAATCCGAACCATCGGCTGGTTGTCGGTGTTGTCCAGCCACATGAAAGGCCCAACGTTACTATATTGGTGTCCAACGATTCCCGATCTAGCACCGGGGTTGTTGTGGACATCGAGCCCGTAAGTCTGATTGTTACCTGATCCCGATCCATCGGCGTTATGCTCGATATCAATCAAGCTGCGTGCCTCGCCAACCGAATCTTGAAAGACGTTGGGTTTGTTAAGACGCGGAGCTCCGACCCATTCGGCACCGGTTAATGCTGCTTCATAATCCCCGTTACTAACCTGTGAAGATCTATGGTACATAAAACTGCCATCAGCTCGACCTGAAACTGCAGTTTGAGTTATAACCTGGTCGCCGGCATCGACATAAAGAATGAGTCTGACATTTCCACTACCTGCGGGGGCATTTGCTGAAGAAAGGACTCCAGCGTCATCTCCAAACGCCAGGTATCGGCCAGACTCTGTAGCTAGGTTGAAATCGTTACCGGGTAGATCTTTGATTCTGTGAAATTCGTTGTTATGGGCAACGAGGAGTTGACTCACATATTCACGTGTCGCCAGTACTACCGAAGGGTCGACCTTCAATGTTACGGCAGCCGTGTCTGAAACGATTGAGGCCATACGAACCACTTGAGTCCTGCCACTTCCCTCGGCCACTTGAGGTTTGTATGTCGGAGGGGTGTTACATAGAAAAATAAGATCCCCGTCCTCGTCGAACAGACCCATCTCTCGAATCCACCATCCGCCTTCAGATTCAGGAATTACCTGCTCAGCAATTAAGACGTTTGAATTCTCCGGATCCACGGAAAATGAGTTCAACGGTGCTCGACGTCTTTCTGAAACCAGCGCTGTGGCATTAGGGTTCGGTATTGGCGTGCCTTGAGCTCCCGCTCCCTCGCCATCCCCAACCGCCATTTCAGTAATGGCTAGGGGAATTCCTAAAGCCAATGCGTTCGCCATTTTGGCTTCGCCAATGTTCGTGGGGATAACGTAATAATCAGCCATGGTTAACGCTCACTGTATCGATTATGTATTGTCCGGTTCCGATGTGGTTGTTTCCGCTCACTTCCAGTGGGCCGGGAGGTAATGGGTAAACCGTTAGTTCATCGCCAGAATATTCCTGGGCACCAATGTGCACTTTGCCGCCGACGTTAAGCTTTATCGCCAAACCGACCAGATGACGACTTACAGGCTTTGCGTCGGCGATCAGTCGCTCCATCTCTTCGAAGGTGGACTCTGTGATGCCTTCATCTTCAAGGCTGATGTCCATGGCAAAAGTGCCAGGCTCGCCCTCGGGATCCATCTGCCACCATTCGCTGATATTCAGCACGAAACCGAAGGGCTCAATGACTCTTCGAAGGGCGCTGATGGTTCCCTTCTTTTTGTGAAGGTAAAAGCTGGACGCGATAACCTCGCGCTTTGCCTCTTCGGTCCAGGCCGGGTCCCATCGGTCCACGCTGAATGCCCATGCCAAATACGGTAGGAAACTGGCTGGACAGGTTTGTGGATTCCATAGGGTGCGTAGCGGAACCGGTACGCGCTGAATTTCTGCCAGAGCCTCAGCCGCCGCTCGCTCCAATGGCGTGGCGTTGCTGGGTAGCAGCGGCGTGCGGTCCTCACTCATCGGAACCACCAATCACAACGCTGAGGTTGGTGCAGTTGGCCGCTTCGGTTTCGTCTAGGACCACGTCCGCCACTGGTGAGGCAAGCTCTACTCGCTGTACACCTTCAACGTGTAGTGCTGCGTGTAGGGCAGAGATGCGTATGTCCCTGCCAATACGGCGCTGTGCGCTGATGTACTTTTCCAGTGAATCCTGAGCGGCTTGCAGGATCGGTTCCTGTTCCGGGCCCGGGTAAACGTAAAGGGTGGCGTCCACCTGGTAGTTGACGATGGTGGCTGACTGAACGGTCAAGCGATCGCCAACCGGGCGAATGTCTTCAGCAGACAAAGCAGCGTCGACGTTGTCGATGATCTCCTGGCTAGCTGTACCATCGCCCTCGGTGGAGAGCAGGGTGACTTCGACATAAGCCGGCGTTGGGCTTATTGCCCTTGCATCGGAAACCCGGCCATCGGCAGACAGGGCATGGAATTCGTAAGCCTTCGTGGGGCCAGCAACGCTGAGGCCTTCCCATGACTGCTGAGATCGCAGCCGCAGGCTTTCGTTGGATTCGTAGGTTGGTGGTACCGGCGGTATGGCGTTCGGATCGCCGGGATCAACCATCAGGCGTTCGGTTTCGAAGTTGGAAACCAGGTTGTCCAGGTCTTCGTCCTCGGCAAAGGCCAGCATGTTGGCCACTGCCGCTTCGTTTACCCGCTTACGCCACACCAGCTCCCGGTAGGCATTCTCCTGCAACTGAATGGTGAGTGGTTCGGATTCCAGGGCGAGCGTTTCCTCCACCTCCTGGCGCCGATCTTCAGGTACCAGGGAAAGCAGTTTCTGTTTCCGTTGTTCCAGGATGGTTTCGTAATCCAGCTCCTCGATGACATTAGGCTTGGGAAGTCTGGACAGATCAATGGGTCCGCTCACTAGGCACCCCCTACCGGCACGCGGATCTGAGCGGATTCACCGGTGTCAGTCCTGGTCAGTGAAATCTCAAGGGTAAAGCGGCCGTCTTCACCCATAGTTCGGTTGACGTTGCCAACGCGAACCCGTGGTTCCCACTGTTGAATGGCAACAACGGCCGCGCTGTAAAGCCTGAGCACGGTGGCACGATTCAGGGGCTTATCAATCAGCTCAGGGATCAACGAACCGAAATCCCGGCGCATAACGCGAGATCCCAACGGTGTTGCCAAAATGGTACCGATGCTCTGACTGATATGCGCTGTTCCGGACAGGTAACGGCCCGTCTCTGCATTCATTCCCATCATTCGACCTTATAGGTACCGGCACTGGAGCCGCCTGTTACTGGCACTTGCGCGTTCGCTTGAATCTCATCCACCACGGCGTTGGAAATGGCCTCGGCCATTTTCTCAACCCAGCTGAAGGGGCCTGTTTCGTTAGCGCCCTGAGCTTTCATTTCATTGATGATCCGGGTTTTCAGCTGACTCTTGCTTAGGGCCATGGCTATTTCCCCGCTGTTACTGTGCTGGACCCGTCACCATGCGGAAGGCCGGTGAAATGGCAGATGTGGCCCGTAGTGACAACGGGATTGCCGTTGTTGTGATGAATCTTCAGAGCGTTGACTTTGCAGGTTCCGGCCACCGCTGTGGTGGCGTTTCCGCCGACGTTGACTGTGGCGTCGCCGGTTATGTTGATGTTCACCTTTCCGGGAAAGCTGGCGACCAGCTCTTTCTTCACATGGTCGTAGGTGATGCTGGCCCCGTCCGGGTACACCCGCTTGTGCTCATCGGCGCTGTCGGAGGGTGCGTTCTGCTTGTATAGCCCGGTCACAATGATTGCCTGGGCCAGGTCGCCAGACGGCGAGAGCAGAACTACTTGTTCTCCAACGGTGGGTGGATCCCATTCCAAACTGGTACCGGTTCTTGCAGATACCCAAGGCTGCCAGCCTGTCAGGTTGTCGCCAGCCTGGACGCGGGCACGCGCGCGCGAAACATCGACTTCGGCCACTTGGCCGATTCGGACAATGTTGTTGATCAGGCGGAAGGCTTCAGCGAGAGTGTTCATGGGGCCAGTTTGTATTTTTGGACCCAACAATAAGAAGCCGTTGACGTTGTAACGGCCAGCGGAACAAAAAGTAGGGCTTAGGGCTGTATGTGTTCCAGGACGCGATCGGCGATGAGCTCCAGATCGCCCCGACCAAAGCCAATCAGTCGGCGTGAAGGGTAATCATAGATCGGGCCGTTTTTGTCCACCTTAGCTCGAAGGCCGTAGTGGTGGATCACGGCGATTCGGGCTGCTGGTCCGGCAAAGGCCAATCCAGCGGAATCCGGGCTGGTTCTGATCTTGAGGTACTTCGCTGTCCTCAACTTGGTAAACATGGCCTTTTTGCGAATCTGGCCGCGTTTACCGCGCAGGTTCCTTTTCTTTCTCGGGTCCCATTTTTCACCATTGGGCCCTTCCTGGGCTTTCATTCGTTCCTGGTTCTCTTTCCGGAGATCCCGGGAAATGGTTTTCATCAGCTTGCGGCGCTCGGCCGGGTCCATCTTTCGCAGCAGTGGCTCTACCCAGCCGGCGAGGGCGTCGATGTCGTCAGTCATCGCCCGGTACCTGTTCGGTCAGGCCGTGGAGGTCCATGATGATCTGCCACTCGGCATCCGGGTTCATTTGCATCTCTGGCTCAGGCAATACGTGCTCGGTCTGGAAACCAGTCTCCAGCGCGGTCACGATCACCCGCTCGGTCACGTTCACAGTGATGCTGATGTCGTAGCTGTTGTTGTTCAGGAGCTCGGCCTCAAAGCTGATGGAGCGTTGCGGATCCGCGCCAGGCTCACGGTATGACAGCCAGGAGAGAATGGGCAGTATCAGGTGGTCAAGATCGCCGCTGTAATCGGTGACGATGATGCGGATAGGCAGGGTATACATGTGGCTGAGGTTTGGACCCTGCCAGAATTCGATGTTTCCATCCTCGATGAAACTCAGAAGCTTATCCGGGTTCCGCTTGAGGTCCGATACATTGGCCAGTATGTGATTTCGGAGATCGGCAAGTTTTTTCATTCTGGCTCCTGCGTGCTCATCTGCTGGGCTATCTGTTCGCAGCTTTCGATCTCGTCCCAGATTTCAGTCATGCGATCGTTCTGGGTGGTGAGTTTGATGCTGTACCGGTCAATCAGATCCAGCAGGTCGCCGTTCTGGTTCATCCACTCTCGGCCCGGGTGACGCTCCCGAATCGCCAGTGCCTTCACGTTGCTGCACACCAGGTATTCCGTTGTCTGGATGTATTGGACCTTTCCGGAGCAGGCGGACAACAACATCAGGGAGCTCAGTGCGAGCCCAGTTACGATAGGCTTCATTTTCTTTCTCCAGTTGGGCCCGGGCTGCCCTTTCAGCCTCAAGGGCAGCGGCCAGATCGGAGCCCTTTGATTCGATTCGTTCGATCCGCTCGGCCAGGCGGTCTCGGGCCTGTGTCATTTCGGTGAGTCTGGCCTGCGTCTGCTTTGCCTCTTGCTCCTGCAGGTTCAGGGCCTCAGTGGTGGATGCCAGTTTTGCGCTGGTTTCCATGTTGTTATCGATGCTGGCCCAAAGGGCACCGCAAAGCGCGGTAATGACCAGGCCGATAACCAGGTAGACCTTCATTCCTGCTTTCTCCCGCTGTTGACATAGAACCCGAACCACGCGGCCGCGCCGGTCCAGATCACGTTCGCGTAGAATTGCTGAGCTGTGGTGGGCATTTCCAGGGCGATGAACCACTGGTGAGTGTCGAAACAGAGCCAGCCGTAAAGGATCACCAGGAGCCTGGGGACTACTCGCCAGGCGTCCAGCTGTTCGGGTGTCAGTTTCACGAGATTCGCCCCACAGCGCGGAACCGGTCATAGGCGGCCGCCATCTTGGTGTCGTACTGGTTTCGGGCGTAGGCGGGGCCGTTGTAACGCTCTGCGAAGGCTGTCCAGTCTCGGTTCTTCAGCGCCTGGTGCAGGGCCTTGTCCTTTTTGATGAACCGGACGAACGCCTCCAGCTGCTCACCTTCGCTGCGGTGCATGGCTTCGGAGAAGACAGCCGCAGAGGCGTAGCCCAGGTGTTGCCAGTGAAAGCCCATGATCTGGAACAGGCCCCAGCTGGCCGATTCAATGCCGGCGGTGCGATCGATAGCGGTGGCCCGGGTGAGCCGGCGCCATTCGGATTCACCGCCGACATAACCACCAGGTTTTTGGTTTACCAGCTCCGGGTGAGCGCTTGCGAGCTGTTCACGCCTGGCGTCAGGAAGGCGTCGATACATGATGTGCCGTTCGAAGAGGATCACGGGTCGGCCAGATGGCAGAAAGCCGGATTCCTTGCTCTCTACCTCGGTCACCGCCTTGATGGCAGCGAGCTGAACGCCCAGCCTGCGGGCCGCGTATTTCAGATCATCCTCACTCAGTAGCTTGTCTGGGCTGATGGTGTTAGCTGGGTCAAGGCGGGCGAGGGTTGCCGGGCCGGCGATGCCGTCGACCATTAAGCCCTGCTGGCGCTGGAAGCGGATGACCGCCTTTTCGGTTTCATCGCCGAACCAGCCGTCCACTTCGAGCTTGGCTCCCGCTTTTACCAGGCGATTCTGCAGATTTTCAACGCCGGTACCGACGTCTCCGTGCTTCAGGATCATGCTTATCCTCCAATCGCCATGGCCACCAGGCGCAGAACTTCAGTTCGAAACATGAGGATCAGCCCGCCAATACCCAGCACCATCCAAATGGCCCCGGCGGCGAACGCCACTTTCCGGGCCAGCTTTTCGACCTTCTCGGTCAGGCTGGTGATGGCGTTGGTGGTGGCTGTTGCGGTTTCGTTAAGGGCATTGACCGTGTCCCGGTTGTCGTGGTCCATGCGCCTGCGAAAAGCGTTCAGAGCGGCGTGGGTTTCACGATGTGCTTCCTGCTGTTCCGATCGCGCCTCCCGGAAGTCATACCGGATCTCGGTCACTGCCTGTTCCAGGGCATTCACTCGCGGGTGCAGTTTCTCCAGGTCTCGGAGCCGGGCGGCCAGATCTTGCGCCACAACTCGGTACAGCTTTTCCTCAGAGGTTTGGTTTTGCGGGCCTGCCACGATCACTCCCAGAGTTGAACGGTCGATTTGGTGGGTTGAGCCGCAACCTCTGGCATTCTGATCAGGGTGCCGGTTGGCAATATCGGTCCCAGATCGGCCAGGCCAGGGTTCGCGGCAAGAACGGACTCAGTGACGCCGGCGGTGTAGCCGTAATAGCGGAAACAGACACGATCAACGGTGTCGCCCTGGATAGTTCGAACCTCGTCCATCAGATCAGCTCCACTGTGGTGCGGTTTGCGCCCCGGATATCGGAAAGAGCCCAGGCAGCGTCACGCCTGAGATCATCACCGGTCAGATCCATGGCCTCGGCCCTGGCTTCCCCTTTCCCTGTGGAGTCGTAATCCCGGTACCGCTCGATCAGGTTGGCCTTGGCCAGACACCAGACTGCCCGAAGGTATAGGCGGACATTTGTGCCCGATGGTTGCCAGTCGGCATCTGGCACGTTTTCCAAGCTGTCGAAGCCGAGATCCTTCTGCGAAGTCATGTAATCGGCCAGAGAGCGGTTGGCATCGAACATCGCGGCCTCTAGGGCGTGCTGGGCTCGCTCGTCGGTGACGGTGCCGTCCAGGCGCATCGAATCGCGGAATTCCTGAAGGTTCAGGTCCGGGAAAAAAGCTGCGTTGGTGATGATGACGGGTTCGGTGGTGCCACCGGCTGCGATCAGGCTCATACTGCCTCCGGGTGAAGGCGGTGGACGGGGCCGTAGAGCTTCCGGCGTGGCCTTGGCTCAGGGCCCCGTGCCGCCTGGCGTCGGGGTGCCGACTCGGGTCCGGTTATTGGCCGGAATTCTTGAGTTCCTTTTTCAGGCGCTCGATGTCCTTCTTCACGCCGATCTTGTCGTTCAGCTTCAGCGCCCGCTCATAGGCGACGACTGCGGCTTCGGTGTGACCGGTGTTGTCCAGAATCGAACCTTCAGCCTTGAAGAGCTTCGCCTTTACCTGGTCGTGCATGTCCGCATCCGCGAACAGCGCCAGGCAACGTTGGAGCTGTTCCAGAACCTCTTCCTGGTTCTCTGCTTCCTTATCCAGCTTCAGGGCAAAGTCGGCCACTTCCTCAGAGACGAGGGCCGCGGTGCTGCGCTGGTACCGGTCCGGCGTTTCCAGTCCGTGATTGGCGGCGTACTCGGCAATATCCATTGCCGTTTTCAGCTCGCCCACGTCCAGGTACCAAACCATCAGAGTCATCAGCACATCGTCCTGCTGACCTTTGCCACCTTCCAGAACGCCTTGAACGTAGCTTTCGTAGTTCGGCAGGAGCTCCCGCTTCGCTTCGATCTTTCGCTCAATGCTCTGGATGTCGGACAGGCGCCGGATATCCTCGACGATCGCGGCCTTGTGCAGCTCATAGGAATCTCCTTGAGGCCTGGCTGGCGTGGCCTGCGATGCCTCTGCCTTCGCACGGGCACGGTCGAAGTGCTTGCGGGCAGGGCTCGGCCGGGGTTTTCCACCCTCTCCACGGTTGTAGGGGTTGGGCCGTTCCTTGCCCGGGGCTTCTGCCCGTTCCTGGTCTTTGGCCTTGGCTTCCTGCTGGGCCTTTTCCAAATCCTCGGCCGCAGCCGCCTCGCGGGCGGCGCGGACCTGTTCAAAGCGTTTCTTTGCTGGGCTGACCATTACGTCCCCCTTACACCATCGTGATGTTTTCAACGACTGCGCCGGCACCGAAGTCCTCGATCACGTAGGCATCGTTGGAGGACTCGAAGTTCTCGATGCGGTTACGGCGCGGGTTGTCGATGATGTGACGGCGGCGGCCACCTTGCTGCCAGTAGATGGACAGGTTCTCCAGGGTGGTGATCATCAGGGTGCCGTCCGGGATGTACGGCACCTGAATGCCCTGCAGGCCGCCGATGCGCTTCTGGCTCACCAGCAGATCCAGTGCCTGCTGTTCGGTCGGGGCGTTGGACTGGTTGATCAGCGGGAAGTACTTGTCGGACATCAGAGTGCGTCCGACCAGAACCACCATGTCCGGATTCTCGCGATACCAGGGATCAACCATGCTGTTCAGAACATCGAAGACCAGAGCGTCGAGGTTCTTGTAGTCGCCGGTGTCGCCAATGGTTACTTGGCCAGAGGATGCAACCACCTCGTTCAGGACGCGCTCGGCAGCCTGCTCGCGATAATGCTGGAGCCAGCCCTTGTTCACATCCTGCAAGAGCGGGTTGGTAGAACGATTGGTGGCGGCTGCCGCGCTGGTGCCATTCCAGCCGATCATGATGCGGTCCAGGGCCTGCTGGCGAACGATGGCATCACGCAGCATGGCCTGGAAGTTCGGGAACTTCGCCCAGGCATCGATCTTGGAGTAGGGCACGGCGGTGTCGAACTCGGTCAGGAAACACTCGTAACCATTGCCGGTGGTATCACTGACGTCGGACGGGGTCCGATCGTTGGCGCTGACGTCGGTACGGCCGGCGATGGTGGAGCCAACGCCCAGGCCAACCTTCTCGCCCTTGATCTCGTCCACACCGATCATGTTGATCCGACCCAGGAAATCACTGGATTCCTGCATGCGGCGTTCCAGCGTTTGCTGGACGGTGGGAGTGACCGCGAAGGCCTCGGCGGCGGATTCAACGCCATTCAGCTTCGCGATCTGCTGCCGAAGCTTGTTGAACTGTACTCGGGATTCATTGCGCATAGTCTGACTTCCTTCAGCAGTCGGTGAGGATTGCGTTTTCGCCACCGGTGGCGGGCGGACGCTGGCTGTGGTTGTGGGGGGATTTCTCCAGCTGGGTCTTCAGTTCGTTGAACTGCTGTTCCAGCGTTTCGTGGTCCTTCTTCAGCTGGCTGTAATGCCCCTGGGTTTTCTCCAGTTCGCTCCGCAGCTCCTGCGCTTCGGATACGAACAGGCCCAGCGTGCTCTCCAGATCCTTTTTGAAGTCGGCGAATTTGGCGGCGCCGGCTTCCCGGTGCTTGGTGAACAGAGCCTTCACCTTTTCGAACAGGCTGGGCTCTTCCGGGTCGCTGTCGGATTCGCCACCGGTTTCTTCGGTGAAGTCCAACTCGGTTTCCAGGGCAGCGGTGAACAGGTTTTCCGGGCGTTGCTTTCGGTCGTTCAGCGGGTTGGTTTTGGCGCTGGCACTGAACTGAAGCATCTCGGTACCGAGGGACGCTGGGGAGTCGGTGACGGCCAGACCTACCAGGTAGGCTTCGCCGGTATCTGAGAATTCCGGATCCACCTCGATGGAGGTGTAAATCTTCTGACGCTCCTTGTTCATGCTGACCAGGTCGTTGGTCGGCTCGATCTGGGCAAAGAGCTCCATCTTGCCGTCGGCGTTCTCTTCAGCCCGAAGTGCGTGGACATCACCCAGGGCTTTGAAAGGGCCATCGGCAAACATGCCGCGCATGTGCTCCAGCCAAACCCGGGCACCGTACTTCTGCGGGTTGAAGTTCTTGGCCATCTGCTCGATCCACGCCCGGCTGATAGCCCGGCCATCGGTAGTGGCGCCTTCGGTGGCCACTCGGAACCATTTTTTCATGTTGCCTCTCCAGTGCCTGTTGGGCGATGCTTACTCAGTTGTCATGCAAGTGCCCCCAGATTCGTGGGAAGGGCATTCAATGCCAACCTGCCGCCTTTGTGTCGATTCCCCATACAAAACACCGCACGCTGAACCCTCGCGCGCAGCCTTTACGCTGGCTGCATGGATAAAGTCGTCGAATCGGAATACAGAGAACAGTTCGTCTCCGCCCGCACTCTGCTGTGGATGGGGTGGCGGCCTTCGCGCATTGCGGAGCACCTGGACATTAGCCCGCAGCTGATCAACGCCTGGCGAAAGCGATTCAAATGGGACGACGCTCCACCGATGGAACGGGTGGAGAGTTCGCTTGAATCTCGGATGATTCAGCTGATCTTCAAGGACCCGAAGGAAGGGAAGGACTACAAGGAAATCGATCTGCTAGGACGGCAGTTCGAACGGTTGGCTCGTGTCCATAAGTATGAGGAGACCGGCCGCGAATCGGATCTGAACCCGAAGATCCAGGAGCGGAACCGGGCGCCCAGAAAGGCCAAGAACGATATCGGCGAGGAAGGCCTGGAACTGATCGAAAAAGCCTTCGATGAATCGCTTTTCGACTACCAGCACAAGTGGAAGGTGGCGGGCCTTACCCAACGGATCCGGAACATTCTGAAGTCACGCCAGATCGGTGCAACCTGGTACTTTGCCCGGGAAGCGATCGTGGATGCGTTCCACACCGGCAAAAACAAGATCTTCCTCAGTGCCTCGAAGGCCCAGGCCCATGTTTTCCGGCAGTACATCGTCCAGTTCATCAAGGACACTTGCGGGGTTGAACTTCGAGGCGATCCGCTGGTGCTGCCCAATGGCGCCACCCTATATTTTCTCGGTACCAACGTCCGAACCGCCCAGAGTTACCACGGCGATCTGTACATGGATGAGTACTTCTGGATCCAGAACTTCCAGGAGTTCCGGAAGGTGGCCTCCGGCATGGCCATGCACAAGAAGTGGAGCCAGACCTATTTCTCCACACCTTCCGCGATCACCCATGATGCCTACCCATTCTGGACCGGTGACCTGTTCAACAAACGCCGGGCCAAGGATAAGCGAGTAAGCATCGACACTTCCCATGCGGCACTTGCCAATGGTATGGCGTGTGGTGATGGCCAATGGCGCCAGATCGTTACCGTCGAAGATGCCATGGCAGGTGGGTGCGACCTGTTCGATATCGACCAGCTGCGCCTCGAGTACTCCGATGATGAATACGCGAACCTGCTGATGTGCCAGTTCGTGGATGACACCCACGCCGTGTTCCCCTTGGCCAAGCTGCAGCGCTGCATGGTGGACAGTTGGGTGGAATGGCGAGACCTGAAGCCGTACACCGATCGACCGCTCGGTGATGGTGCGGTCTGGATTGGTTACGATCCGGCAGGCGGCAGCGAGGATGGAGACGGCGCCGGTGTTGCCGTGGTGTCTCCATCAAGATCCAACCTCAAGCCCCACCGGGTAATCGAGAAACAGCGCTTCCGGGGCCTGGACTATGAACAGCAGGCCGAGGAGATCCGCAAGCTCACTCATCGCTACAACGTCGCCTACATCGGCATCGATACCACCGGCCTGGGTGAAGCTGTCGCCGAGTTAGTGGAGAAGTTCTTCCCCGCGGTAACACGATTCAACTACAGCCCGGATGTTAAAGCCCGTCTGGTGATCAAAACCCAGAACATCATCGACCGCGGCCGCCTCCAGTTTGACGCCGGCTGGAGCGATCTGGCCCAGAGCTTTATGGCAATCCGCCGGGGGATGACCGATTCCCAACGCCACATCACATACAAATCCGGCCGTCGTGAAGACACCGGCCACGCCGATCTGGCATGGGCGGTAATGCACGCACTGGCAAATGAACCCCTCGAAGGGCCAACCGAACAAGGTGGCAGCATGATGGAGATTTATTGATGACCAAACCGCACGTTGAAGCTTTCACCTTCGGTGACCCGGTACCGGTAATGGACCGGTATGACATGCTGTATACCGGCTGCTGGATGGCTGGCATGGATTATTACGAACCGCCGGTGGATCAATCGGCGCTCGCAAAGTCTTACCGCGCCACCGCTCACCATGGCAGTGCGCTCCAGGTGAAGCGGAACATCCTGGTGAAGTCCTTCCAGCCTACCCAGTACCTGAGCCGGCAGGATTTCTCTCGCATGGCGCTGGATTACCTGGTGTTCGGCAACCTCTATGGTGAGCAGCTGACCAACCGGCTTGGCAACCTGGTACGGATCCGGCCTGCTCTGGCGAAGTACTGCCGGCGCGGTGTTGAGGAGGATCAGTACTGGTGGGTTCACGACTGGGAGCAGAAACAGGAGTTTCCTCGAGGAAGCATCGTTCATCTGATGGAGCCGGATATCGACCAGGAACTCTATGGCGTTCCGGATTACATTGGATCCCTGCAGTCTGCCTGGCTGAACGAAAGCGCCACGCTATTTCGCCGGAAGTACTACCAGAACGGAAGCCACGCCGGGTTCATCATGTACATGACTGATGCAGCTCAGAACCAGGAGGACATCGACGAGCTCCGGAAAGCGCTCAGGGAAAGTAAGGGCCCTGGCAACTTCAAGAATCTGTTCATGTACGCGCCCAACGGCAAGAAGGAAGGCCTCCAGGTTATCCCGGTGAGCGAGGTCGCTGCCAAGGATGAATTCTGGAACATCAAGAACGCCACCCGTGACGACCAGCTGGCCGGCCACCGCGTGCCGCCCCAGCTCATGGGCATCATTCCCACCAACACCAGCGGCTTTGGCGATTCGGAAAAAGCCGCCCGAGTCTTCGCCGCCAATGAACTGGAGCCACTCCAGGAGCGGTTGCTGGAAATGAACGACATCGTGGGCAAGGAAGTGATCCGCTTCCGGCCGTACAGCCTGGGCGAGCCCACCGCCTGAACCTCTTTCGACGACTGCGTCAGCGTTTGGCCACCTTCGGGTGGTCTTTTTTTGTGCCCGAGATAGGCCACCCCCGGGGCGCGGTGCCCACACCCGACGCTCGCGGTCACCCCGCCCCGCCTGCGCGCTCTTGGTACCGAGGTTTTTCAACGGCCCGGAATTCCAAACGCTGCATGAGCTGTAAGTCATTGATTGATGGTCTGCCGGGTCCTGAGAAGTAGGGGGGGCTTCGGAAAAGTGTAACAACGTAACAGGGGCTGAAAATGGCTTTCAGGTAACTGATATATATAGAAAAATCCTGTTACACCTAAAGTGCAACAAAACGTAACGGAAATGCTACATCGTTGATTTTATTAGGGTAGATGATAGCTATTTGTTACAGGTAGAAAGTGTAACAACGTTACGTTTTTACCTTCAAAAATGTAACAAGTAATTATCAATAAAATCAGATAGCTATAAGCAAATATTACACTTATTACAGTTGTTACACTTTTCCGAAGCCCTCCTGCATTCTGAGCCAGCCCGCCCAACGCGCACGCACACACGCGCGTATATCACTCAAAATCGCCGCTCTTTTATAAACAGAGTTCAGGCAATAAACGGAGCTGGTCTGCAGGCGTGAATGTGAGGAGAGATCGTATCAGCGGAGAATACGCACGGAGAAGTCGTCCTGTTTCTCCTGGGCGGTGCCATCGGCCAGAGCGTGGAGGTAATCGGCGTACCACTGCATCATCTGCCGCCGTTGCCGAAGGTACTCGGCTTTGTTGTAAACACCAGAGACACCACCCTCAACGTGCGCCAGCTGGCGTTCGACAAAGTCCTTTCGCCAACCGTGATCGCGCAGCAGCGTTGAGGCCGTGTGTCGAGCTCCGTGGCCGACCAGCTTTCCCTTATATCCCATCAGGTTCAGCGCCATGTTGAACGAGGTGTGGCTGATCGGTCGGCGTGAATCTCGGCTACCAGGGAACAGCCAGCGGCAATTGCCTGTCACGTCAGATAAGAGCTCAAGCCATCGCACGAGTTGAGTCGGCAAGCTTATGACGATGTCCAGGTCCTTTTTCATTTTAGTTCCTGGAATAGTCCATAACGCTTCGTCCAGATCGATTTCAGGCCATTCGGCATGCCGAACCATGCCTGGTCTACTCGCTGTTAACAGCAGCATCCACAAACCAACTCTGGTGTTGAACGTGCTGTTGGATCGGTGGAGGCTGTTCAGAAAAGCGGGGAGCTCTGGCTCCAGCAGGAAAGGGTGGTGTTTTGTCGGTGGCGCCTTGCGGGCAACCTCGCCCAGTTCACCGGCCGGGTTGAATTCCCGGTGGCCGTGGGCGATCGCCAGTTTGAAGATCTGGTTCAGCCAGCTCCGGACCTTCTTCGCTATTTCGAAGGCCTTTCGTTCCTCGATGCGTGACTGGACCTTGGTGCACTGAGCTCGCGTCACAGTGTCTATCTTGTAGTCGCCGAGAATCGGCAGGATGTCATTGTCCAGGGCATCCCGCATCAGTCTCAGAGTCTTCGGTGCGAGATCATCGCCGGATTTGCGCCGGTACCAGTCCTCGGCGACCTCTCGGAACAGCGGTTTTGAGCGTTTGCCCTCGCTGTATTCTTTCAAGTCGACACCGCTGGCCGCTTTCTTCTGCAGAGCGTAAGCCTTTTCCCGGGCTGCCTCGCCGGAAACATTCGGGTAAGATCCCAGTCCAAGCCATGCCCATTTACCGTTCGGACGTTTGTATCTGAGGTTCCAGGACTTGGTACCGTTGGATTTCACCCGGAAATACAGGCCAGGACTGTCTTTTTCGCGATAGTCCTTGCTTTCAGGCTCCAGGTTGTCCAGAACTGTATCGGCGAGCGGCCGTCGCTTGATCTGTGACCGTTTCATGCATTGATCCGGTGTAGTTTGAGCACAGGTCTACAAGGCGGGGCCAGGTATACAAAGGGGTATACATAAAAAAAGGGGCTGGCACGGTGACGCCTGGTTAAATCAGGTGAACACTATACCAGCCCTAACGAGCTTTCAACGAGAGTTCTAGCCAAGTACGGTTACACTCGGTTAGCCTCTCTAGCTCCTGATGAGAGAGACCAAATGATACGACCGTTGTCATTTGGTGAATTAATGATAATCGTTATCATTTTTAATTGTCAAACGGTCTTGGCATTTTTTTATATGAAGAAACGTTCAGGAGGCGGGAATGACATACGAAGAACTGATTGAGCGGCTGGACCCGACGGTTTACCGCAACCTGAAACGGGCCATTGAGCTTGGCAAATGGCCAGATGGTCGCGCGCTGACCCGTGAGCAGCGTGCTATCAGCCTGGAAGCGGTGATTTATTATGAAGAGAAGCACAACGTGTCGGAAGAACAGCGAGTGGGATACCTGGACCGTGGCGAGAAAGCCGGTACCGCTTGCGATCCGTCTGTGCAGTTCCGCAAAGATCGCCAGGGCAACAACGATGTGGACCCCGATCAGTTTGTTGAGGTCAAGGTTTGAGCGAATCCATTGATGTAACCGGCCGGCTTCGTAAGATGCCGGCCGAGGCCGGCGACCCGGTGGCCTATAACCTGGCCATCGGCGACAACCGCATTACCCTGAATGACCTTATTGGTCATAAGGTCCGGCTGAATTTTGATGGCGTGATTCGCTGTATTCATTGCGATCGCACCACCAAAAAGAGTTTCAATCAGGGCTACTGCTATCCGTGTTTCCGAAAGCTGGCCGCCTGCGACAGCTGCATCATGAGCCCGGAAAAATGCCACTATCACCTGGGTACCTGCCGGGAGCCGGAGTGGGGCGAGGCCAACTGCATGGTTGAACATGTTGTGTATCTGGCCAATTCCAGCGGCTTGAAAGTGGGTATAACACGGGCCACCCAGGTACCGACCCGCTGGATTGATCAGGGGGCGGTAACGGCGATACCGATGCTGCGGGTCGCCAGCCGTTACCTGTCTGGTCTGGTGGAAGTGGCGTGCAAGAACCACGTGGCCGACCGCACCAACTGGCGAGCCATGCTAAAGGGTGATGTGCCGGAGCTGGATCTGGTGCAGGAGCGTGAGCGCCTGTTGGACTTGATCGCAGACGACCTGGCGCAATTGCGGGCGCAGCATGGTGAAGACAGCATACGAACTGTGGACGAAGCCACACTTGGGCTGGGTTATCCGGTTCAGGTATGGCCGGCCAAGGTGAAAACCCATAATCTGGACAAAACGCCGGAAGTGGAAGGCTTGCTGGAAGGTATCAAAGGCCAGTATCTGATGCTCGACACCGGTGTAATCAATATCCGCAAGTTTACCGGCTATGAAGTCCGGTTCCGGGTTCTTGACTGAATCCGCCATGTCTTTTCTCTGGAGAGTATGAATGCGAACCAACCAGCCACAAACCATTTACCTGAGTGAATACAAGGTTCCTGCGTATCTGGTTGATCAGGTGGATCTGCGTTTCGAATTATTTGAAGACGGCGCCCGTGTGCACAGTACCCTGACTGTGCGCCGCAACCCGGACTCCGGGGAGAGCGCTGCCCCTCTGTTTCTGCACGGTGATAGTCTGCAACTGGAATCGGTTGCCCTGAATGGCTCGCCTCTACGCACCGGCGAGTTCGAAGACCGTGGCGATGCGCTGGTCGTGCCCTCGGTGCCGGAAAAATTCGAGCTGCAGGTAGTGACCTGGATCGAACCTCAGAACAACACCCGGCTGGAAGGTTTGTACAAGTCCTCCGGTATGTTCTGCACTCAGTGCGAGGCGGAAGGGTTTCGCTGCATTACCTTCTATCCGGACCGGCCGGATGTCATGGCACGCTTCCGTACCCGTATCGAGGCAGACAAAAGCGCCTATCCCGTGCTGCTTTCCAATGGTAACCCGGTGGATAACGGCGAGCTGGAAAACGGTCGCCATTTTGTCACCTGGGAAGACCCGTTCCCCAAGCCGGCTTACCTCTTTGCCCTGGTAGCCGGAGACCTGGTGGAGAAAAAAGATACCTTCACCACCTGTTCCGGCCGCAACATTGATCTACGGATGTATGTCGAGCCCCGCAACGCGAAGAAGTGTGATTTCGCGATGGATGCCCTCAAGCGTTCCATGCGCTGGGACGAAGATGTCTACGGGCGGGAGTACGACCTGGATATCTTCATGATCGTGGCGGTGGACGACTTCAACATGGGCGCCATGGAAAACAAAGGGCTGAATATTTTCAACTCTTCCTGTGTACTGGCCAGTCAGGAGACTGCCACGGACGCCGCCTTCCAGCGTATCGAGGCCATCGTCGCCCACGAATACTTCCATAACTGGTCCGGCAACCGGGTAACCTGCCGCGACTGGTTTCAGCTGAGCCTGAAAGAGGGTTTTACGGTGTTCCGGGATTCCCAGTTCTCTGCCGATATGGGATCGCCGACTGTGAAACGAATAGAGGATGCCACCCTGCTGCGCACAGCACAGTTTGCTGAGGATGCCGGCCCCATGGCCCACCCGGTGCGCCCGGCGTCTTACATGGAGATCTCCAACTTCTATACCCTGACCATCTACGAAAAGGGTGCCGAAGTGGTTCGGATGATCCACAACCTCCTTGGTGACGAGATGTTCCGTAAGGGCAGCGATCTGTACTTCCAGCGCCATGACGGGCAGGCGGTCACCACCGATGATTTTGTTCGCGCTATGGAAGACGCCTCCGGGCGGGACCTGGGCCAGTTCCGGCTATGGTATGAGCAAGCCGGCACGCCGGTGGTTTCGGTGTCTGATGAGTACGACGAGTCGAGCGGTATCTATCGGCTTACCGTGCTCCAGAGTATTCCTGACACGCCAGGCCAGACCGGCAAGAAGCCGCAGCATATTCCATTTGCGCTCGGCCTTCTGGGCGCCGACGGGCAGCCTCTGCCCCTGAAGCTGAGTGGTGAGAGTGGCGAAGCGCCTCTGGAGCGGGTGCTGGAGCTGAGCCAGGCGGAACACTGCTTTGAGTTTGAGGGCCTGTCGGAGCGCCCGGTACCTTCTCTGCTGAGAGATTTTTCTGCCCCCGTGCGGGTGCACTACCCCTGGACGCGGGAGCAACTACTGTTCCTGATGAGCCATGATCCGGACGGTTTTAACCGCTGGGACGCAGGTCAGCGCCTGGCCGTGGACGTTATTCAGTCTCTGGTGGGGGCTCCGGAGTCTGCCGGGGTGGAGCCGCGCCTGGTGGACGCTTATCGGTCGTTGCTGCAGGACAGCGAGCTGGATCAGGCTCTGATGGCAAAGATGCTGCAGTTGCCTTCAGAGGCCTATCTCATTGAGCTGGCGGAGCAGGCTGATGTTGCTGCTATTCACCAGGCCCGTGAAAAGGTGCTTGGTTATTTGGCTGAAGGCCTGCGGGATGAACTCATGGCCTGTTATCGGCGCAACGCCGGGCAGGGCGATTACCAGCTGACGCCTGAGGCCATTGCCCGCCGCAGTCTCCGTAACACCGCGCTGGGCTGGTTGCTGCATATTGGTGATCAGGAAGCGCTGGCGCTGGCCAAAGAGCAGTTCCGGGGCGCTGATAACATGACGGATCGGCTCGGCGCACTGCGAGCGTTGGTGAATTCTGATTTCGCGGAAGATCGTACACAGGCTCTGGAAGCCTTTTACAAGCGATTCAGTGACGACCCGCAAGTGGTGGAGCTGTGGTTCTCGGTGCAGGCCTCCAGCGATCGTGCAGGTCAACTGCCGCAGATACGGCAGTTGCTCGACCACCCGGCGTTTGACTGGAAGAATCCGAACAAGGTGCGCTCTGTCGTGGGTGCCTTTGCGGCCCAGAACCTGGCGGCATTCCACAATCCTGACGGCAGCGGGTATGAATTCCTTGCCGAGCAGGTATGCCGACTGGATGACAGCAATCCTCAGATTGCGGCGCGACTGGTGGCACCGCTGACCCGTTGGCGGAAGTTCGCTCCCGGGTATAGCAAACAGATGAAATCGGCACTGGAGCGGATTCGCGATAAAGCCGAGTTGTCCCGAGACGTGTATGAAGTAGTACACAAGAGCCTGGCAGACTGACGCCGGAGCCTGGCCCCGCGACTGATGCCGTGGGGCCCTTTGTCTGGCTGTGATTGTAAAGCCGTCGTCACAGCCGGATACAAAATCGCACTTTCGGTCGATAGACAATGTTGCCGGATCGGCTAATCTGTCAGAAAGTCTGCGATTGCATCAGACGATAACAAAAAGGCCCACAGAGGCTTCCAGACGGATTTAAGGTTGCACAATGAGATACAACAAAAACGTTTTGTTTGGCGGGTTGCTGGCTCTGTCCTTTGCTGCTTCGCCACTTCAGGCGGCAGTGTCTTCATCCGAGGCAGCGCGCCTTGGCCAGGATCTCACCCCGTTCGGTTCACCCAAGGCCGGTAACGATGCCGGCACCATTCCGGCGTGGGATGGCGGCCTGACGGAGCCGCCGGCTGGCTATGAAGGCAGCGGGCAGCACCATATCAATCCATTCCCCGACGACGAAGTGCTGTTTACCATAACAGCCTCCAACATGGATCAGTACAGCGAGTATCTGACCGATGGCGTCCGGGCGATGCTGGAAACCTACCCGACCACCTTCCGCATACCCGTGTATCAGTCCCGGCGCACCCACGCGGTGCCCGAATGGGTGGCTGAAAACACCCGTAAGAACGCGGTGAATGCCGAGATTGTGGGTGAGGCAGAGGGTATTGAGGGTGCCTTTGGTGGCTATCCTTTCCCGATTCTTCACGGCAATAACGAAGAAAAGGCCTGGCAGGTAATCTGGAACCACCTGACCCGTTGGCGCGGTGTGTCTGTCACCCGGCGCTCCAGTGAGGTGGCGGTTCAGACCAACGGCGACTACAGCCTGGTGACCTCTCAGCAGGAAGCGTTCTTCAACTTCTACAACCCTGAGGGTGGTGAAGAAGATCTGGACAACGTGATCTTCTACTATCTGTCGTTCACTCAGTCGCCACCCCGTCTTGCCGGTGGCGCCATTCTGATTCACGAAACCCTGAACCAGATCATCAATCCGCGCAATGGCTGGGGCTATAACGCTGGTCAACGTCGTGTCCGCCGTGCTCCGAACCTGGGCTACGACTCACCGATTGCGGCCTCTGATAACCTGCGTACCGCTGATGACACCGATATCTTCAATGGTGCCATGGACCGCTATAACTGGGATTACGAAGGTGTTCGGGAAATCTACATTCCCTACAACAATTACCGAATCGGTGAGAAGGGAACGCCTTACTCTGAAATTCTGGGTATGTCCCACCTCAATCCTGATCTGACCCGCTGGGAGCTGCACCGCGTGCACGTGGTCGAAGCGACCCTCAAGGAAGGTGAGCGTCACATCTATGGTAAGCGTCGCTTCTATGTGGATGAAGACAGCTGGAACACCGTATTGCTCGACCAGTATGACGGTCGCGGCAATCTCTGGCGTGTGACCATGGGTATTCCCAAGAACTACTACGAGTTGCCGGGAGTTTGGACGGTGCTTGATGTGTATCACGATCTCCAGGCCCGTCGATATCACGTGTTGGGTCTGGATACCGAAGAGCCGAATACCCGTGTATTTACCAATGATGTACCAAACACACGGTACTTCTCGCCAGCTTCTTTGCGCAGGCGAAGCGTACGCTGAGGCTTCGGCGCCGGTTTGATCCGGCGCCTGAGGCCACAAGCAGGATGTCGACCGGCGGCCCAGGGGGCTGCCGGTTTGTTTGCGAAGGCTGCTGCCAGTCGTGCAGCAGGCGCATCAGGATTTAACCAACGTAAAGGCAATCTGAATGGCTAAAAGGTTCATGTGCGAGACACTGGGAACTGCCTGCCTTGGCCTCTCTATGGCACTGGCAGCTCCAGCGGCATTTGCACTCGCGGATATTATCGAGACACCGGCGAGGCCAACAGAACTGGCTCCCCAGTCACTACTGACCGACGCAACCCGCGCAGGCGATCGAATCGTGTCAGTGGGTGAGCGTGGGCACGTAATCTATTCCGACGATCAGGGCCAGTCGTGGACGCAGGCCGAGGTGCCGGTGGCGGTCACGTTGACCGCCGTTGATTTTGGCACCGAGCAGCATGGCTGGGTGGTTGGCCACAGCGGTGTTGTGCTGCATTCCAGCGATTCCGGGGAGACCTGGGAGCTGCAGCTCGATGGTATTCAGGCCGCCGAGCTGGTGATTGCCAGCAAGGAAGACCAGATTGCTGAGCTGGAAGAGCGCATTGAACAGGCTCCGGAAGAAGAGAAGGCTGACCTGGAGTGGGCGCTTGACGATCTGTTCTTCGCCCTCGAAAACACCCAGGCAGATATGGAAATCGGGCCGGTTAACCCGTTCCTTGATGTCTGGTTCGAAGACGAGAACCACGGTTTTGTGGTGGGTGCCTATGGCATGATTCTGCGAACCCAGGATGGTGGGCAGACCTGGGAAGACTGGGCGCCGAAACTCGATAACCCAACCAACTTCCACTACAACAGCATCGCCGAGGTAGCGGGTGGTGCGCTGGTGGTGGTCGGTGAAGCTGGTCAGATTCACGTTTCTGTTGACGGCGGCGAATCCTGGGAGAAGCGGGAAAGCCCATACGATGGCTCCCTGTTTGGCGTCACCGGAACCGGACGGGTGAACGAGGTGCTGGCGTTCGGCTTGCGGGGCAACACTCTGCTGTCGACCGATCTTGGCCGTAGCTGGACCATGGTGCCCAATGAGGGCGGCGCCACCCTGAATAACGCGGCGGTGGCCGAGGATGGACGCATTACCCTGGTGGGAAATGGCGGCGCAGTGCTGATGAGCACCAACAATGGTGAAAGCTTCCGCCCCTACTTCCGCAATGACCGGGAAGGTGTCATGGGCGTGGTTCCATTGCCGGGAACCAATCTATTGCTGGTCGGCGAAGGCGGTGTTGAGATTACCGACGCTCGCGGCCGGAACCTGAATTAACGCCCTGGTGTGGCATCAACGGATTAATGGATAGAGGGGTTTTTTAATGTCTGACCCGATGCATGACAGGGGTGAACATTACCTGACAACGCCCAAGGCGGAACCGTTCCTTGAGCGTTTACTTTTCAACAACCGGGCGCTGATCCTGGTCGCCTTTTTTGTGCTGACGCTGTTTCTTGGCTACAACGCCATCAAAATTCAGCCGGATGCCAGTTTTGAGCGGATGATTCCGCTGGAACATCCGTACATCGTCAATATGCTGGATCACCGGGACGACCTGGACAACCTGGGTAACTTTGTCCGGATTGCGGTTGCCGTGGAAGAAGGCGACATCTTTACTGCCGAATACATGGAAACCCTCAAGCAGATCACCGATGAGGTGTTCTATCTGAATGGGGTGGACCGTTCCGGCCTGAAAACCTTGTGGACATCGAACGTTCGCTGGGTAGAGGTTACCGAGCAGGGCTTCCAGGGCGGTACGGTTATTCCGGATGGCTACGATGGCTCCCGGGAGAGCCTGGAGCAGTTGCGCCAGAACGTATTGCGTTCGAACGAAGTGGGCCGTCTGATATCAGACAACTTCAAGTCCACGATTGTGTATGCTCCCCTGTATGAGAAAAATCCGGAAACTGGTGAGGCTCTGGATTACGCAGCATTCTCCCGTGAGCTGGAAGAGAAGATCCGGGAGAAGTACGAAGCACAGAATCCGAACGTCAATATTCACATTGTTGGTTTCGCCAAGAAAGTCGGTGACCTGATTGAAGGTATCGGCTCCATTGCCTGGTTTGCCGGCATTACCATTCTGCTGACCACGCTGCTGCTGTTCTGGTATTCCCGCTGCATCGCCGGAACCCTGGTGCCGATCTTTACCTCAATCATTGCCGTGTTCTGGCAGTTGGGGGCCCTGCGGCTGCTGGGCTATGGCCTGGATCCATACTCGGTACTGGTGCCGTTTCTGGTGTTCGCGATCGGTATCAGTCATGGGGTTCAGATCGTTAATGCCATGGCGGTTGAGTCGGCCAAGGGTTTCGATGCCGTCACCTCAGCTCGTCTGGCGTTCCGGGCTCTTTATATTCCGGGCATGCTGGCGTTGATTTCTGACGCTGTCGGCTTCCTCACGCTGGTGTTTATCGAAATCGACGTTATTCGTGATCTGGCTGTGGCGGCCGGTCTGGGTGTGGCGTTCGTCATCATTACCAACCTGGTGCTGCACGTTCTGATCATGTCTTACATCGGCATCTCCAAAGGCGGTGTTCAGCATGTTCAGAATCATGGTGAAAAGCAGGACCGCAAGTGGCGGGTCATGTCCTACTTCTCCCATCCGGGGGTTGCGCCGATTTCCCTGCTGATCGCGGTGATCGGCCTGGGGCTGGGCATGTACTACAAGCAGGACCTGAAAGTGGGTGACCTGGACCAGGGTGCGCCCGAATTGCGCCCGGATTCCCGCTATAACAAGGATAACGCCTACATCATCAACAATTATTCCACCAGTGCAGACGTGCTTGTGGTGATGGTGAAGACCCCGGAAGAACAATGTACCCAGTACAACGTACTCCGGGCCATGGACAGTCTGCAGTGGGAGCTGCAGAACACTCCGGGTGTGCAGAGCTCCGCCTCCCTGGCTGATGTCTCCAAGCTGGTTACCAAGGCTCTGAACGAGGGTAACTGGAAGTGGTACGAGATTTCCCGCAACCAGACCATCATCAATGCCTCCATTCGTGACGCGCCGGCAGGTTTGATTAATACCAACTGCAGCCTCACGCCGGTTCTGGTGTTCCTGGAAGATCACAAGGCGGAAACTCTGGAAACGGTAGTCGAGCGGGTCGAACAGTTCGCCGATGCCAACAGCAACGAGGAGCATACCTTCCTGCTGGCAGCTGGTAACGCCGGTATCGAAGCGGCGACTAACGAGGTGATCTCGAACGCCAAGGACATGATGTTGCTGCTGGTGTATGGCGTAGTGAGTTTGCTCTGCTTCCTGACCTTCCGCTCCATCAGGGCTGTGGCCTGTATTGTGATTCCGCTGGGCCTGACCTCCATCCTGTGTGAGGCGATCATGGCGGTGTCCGGTATCGGCATCAAGGTGGCCACGCTGCCGGTGATTGCGTTGGGTGTGGGTATCGGTGTGGACTACGGTATCTATATCTACAGCAAACTTGAAAAGTTCCTGCTGGAGGGCAAGACGCTGCAGGAGGCGTACTATGAAACCCTGCGCTCCACCGGTAAGGCGGTTATCTTTACCGGTGTGACTCTGGGTCTTGGTGTTGTGACCTGGATATTCTCTCCGATAAAGTTCCAGGCGGACATGGGCTTCCTGCTGTTCTTCATGTTCCTGTGGAACATGGTAGGGGCAATCTGGCTGCTGCCGGCCCTGGCGAGATTCCTGCTTCGCCCGGACAAGATGCTGGCGAAAGCACGGGCTGCGAAGTCCTGAAAATCGCCCTGAACCAGCAAAAAAGCCCGCCTGTGCGGGCTTTTTTGTTGATAGGTCAGCTGGTTAGCGTGCTAATCCTTCCTTTATTTATGGCCAGAAGTGTTCTATGTTCTAGAACGAACCGGATGTTTGCCCGTATACCCGTGCGGGTAATCGACTATAACTATCAAGAAAAGGAAGAGCACACATGACACTGAAACTCAAAGCGTCCGCTTTTGCCGTTGCAGCCGCCGTGAGCCTGGGTGCCGCGTCCTCTGCGGTTTCCGCGCAGGAACAGCGCTTCGTGACCATCGGTACCGGTGGTGTTACCGGCGTTTATTATCCGGCGGGTGGCGCTATCTGTCGCCTGGTGAATATGGATCGCAAGGAGCATGGTATCCGTTGCTCGGTTGAGAGTACCGGTGGCTCCGTTTACAACCTGAACGCCATTCGCCAGGGCGAGCTGGACCTGGCTGTTGCCCAGTCCGACTGGCAATACCACGCCTACAATGGCACCAGCCAGTTTGAAGATGCGGGCAAGAACGAGAAGCTGCGTGCGGTCTTCTCTCTGCACCCTGAGCCGTTCACCGTGGTTGCCAGCAAAGGTTCCGGCATCAAGACCTTTGAAGACCTGGAAGGTAAGCGCGTGTCTGTGGGTAATCCGGGTTCTGGCCAGCGCGCCACAGCAGAAGTGCTGATGGATGAAATGGGCTGGACCATGGATAAATTCTCGCTGGCGGCTGAGATCAAGGCTGCCGAGCAGTCCCAGGCGCTGTGCGATGGCAACATTGACGCTTTCTTCTATACCGTTGGCCACCCCTCCGGTGCCATCAAGGAAGCCACCACGTCCTGTGACAGTGTAATTGTTGCCGTTGACAACAAGGCGACAGAAGCGTTGATCAAGGAAAACCCCTACTACCGTAAGGCAGTGATTCCGGGTGGCATGTACCGTGGTTCCGACGAAGATGTAACCACCTTTGGTGTGGCTGCTACGTTCGTTTCCTCAACTGACGTTCCGGAAGATGTCGTTTACGAAGTGGTCAAGGCCGTGTTCGAGAACTTCGACAGCTTCAAGCGTCTGCACCCTGCCTTCGGCAACCTGAAGAAAGAGGAAATGGTCTCTGATGCCCTGAGTGCGCCGCTGCACCCGGGCGCGGCCAAGTACTATCGCGAGGCTGGCCTGATCGACTGATCGGCCAGGCATGTCAACAGAGCGGGCTGAGGCCCGCTCTGTTGATTCAGTAAGGTTATTTCCCATCACAGGAACATTCTATGGCAAAGAATGACCCCGGTACCGGGGCGGGAGTTGATGCCAGCAAGGTAGAACAGGTATTGCAGACCGAAACCGGAGGCCGGGCGCTGACCGGGCCTGCAGCGGTTATCCTGTTCATCGTTCCGGTGTGCTGGTCGTTGTTCCAGCTCTGGATTGCATCACCCCTGCCGTTCATTCTGAATTTCGGAATATTCAATTCCACCGAAGCGCGCTCAATCCATCTGGCGTTTGCGGTGTTTCTTGCATTCTCGGCATTCCCGATGATCAAGGGGGTGCATGCCAACAAGGTGCCCATATATGACTGGGTGTTGGCTTTGGCTGCTGCATTTGCGGCTTCCTATCTTTATGTTTTTTATGATGCTCTTTCGCAGAGGCCGGGGGCACCAACCACCATGGATCTCTGGGTGGCGTTGGGCGGCCTGGTATTGCTGCTGGAAGCTACCCGGAGGGCCCTTGGGCTCCCGCTCACTGTTGTTGCGGCGGTATTTATTGCCTACTCACTGGCCGGCCCTTACATGCCGGATGTGATTTCTCATAAAGGCGTGAGCCTGAACAAGCTGGCTTCCCACCAATGGCTCGGAACCGAGGGGGTATTCGGGGTTGCTCTTGGGGTGTCTACCAGCTTTGTTTTCCTGTTTGTGTTGTTCGGTGCCTTGCTTGAGCGGGCGGGAGCCGGTAACTACTTTATCAAGGTGGCTTACGCCATGCTGGGGCATATGCGCGGAGGCCCGGCCAAGGCGGCGGTGGTTTCCAGTGGCCTGAGTGGAGTGATTTCCGGATCCTCCATCGCCAATGTGGTGACCACCGGTACCTTCACGATCCCCCTGATGAAACGGGTCGGTTTCCCGGCAACCAAAGCCGGCGCGGTTGAAGTGGCTGCGTCCACCAACGGTCAGCTTACCCCGCCCATCATGGGTGCCGCGGCCTTCCTGATGGTCGAGTACGTGGGGATTTCCTATCTCGAGGTGATCAAGCACGCCATTCTGCCGGCACTGATTTCCTATGTTGCCCTGATTTACATCGTCCATCTGGAAGCCTGCAAGCTGAAGATGGAAGGGGTAGAGCGGCTGAATCGTCCAACCCTGGCCCAGCGCATGCTGAACTGGGTGGTCATTCTGATTGGCCTGATCGTACTGACCTTCGCGGTTTATTACGGGGTTGGCTGGACCAAAGGGGTGTTGGGTGAGGCCGCGCCCTGGGTGCTTGGGCCGATTCTGGTGATGATTTATGTCGGCCTGGTAGGTTATGCCACCCGCTTCCCGGAGCTGGAGGAAGACGATCCCAATAAAGAAATGAACGAGTTGCCAGAGGTAGGCCCCACCGTTAAAACCGGACTCTATTATCTGCTGCCGGTGGTGGTGCTGGTCTGGTGTCTGACGGTTGAACGCTTTTCGCCCCAGCTGTCTGCCTTCTGGGCGACTTTGTTCATGATCTTTATCGTTATTACCCAGCGGCCGCTGAAGGCCTTTTTCCGCAAGCATGGCGGATTGATGTCTGAATTCACCGGCGGCATCAGTGATTTGTTCCATTCGCTGGCGACCGGCGCCAGGAACATGGTGGGTATCGGCGTTGCGACAGCAACGGCCGGCATCGTAGTTGGTACGGTGACGCTGACCGGTATCGGCCTGGTGATGACTCAGTTCGTGGAATTCCTGTCTGGCGGAAATCTGCTGCTGATGCTCATCTTCACTGCTGTGATCAGTCTGATTCTGGGGATGGGATTGCCGACAACCGCCAACTACATTGTGGTTTCCACCTTGATGGCGCCGGTTATCGTAACCCTGGGGGCCCAGAATGGCCTGATCGTTCCGCTGATTGCGGTGCACCTGTTCGTGTTCTATTTCGGGATACTGGCGGATGATACGCCGCCCGTGGGGTTGGCCGCCTACGCGGCGGCCGCAATCTCAGGGGCAGACCCGATCCGAACGGGTGTCCAGGGTTTTACCTACGATATTCGAACCGCCATCCTGCCGTTCATGTTCATCTTCAATACGCAGCTGTTGTTGATTGGCCTGACTGGCTGGTTTGATCTGCTGGTTACGGTGTTCAGTGCCGTCACGGCCATGCTGGTGTTCTCGGCGGCAACTCAGGGCTTCTGGTTCACCCGGAGCCGGAAGTGGGAAACCCTGTTGTTGTTGCTGATTACCTTTACCATGTTCCGGCCCGGTTTCTGGTGGGACATGATCTATCCGCCGAACGAAGAACGGCCGGGGACAGCCGTTATGGAATACGTGGCGGATGTGCCTGCTGACGGTGAGGTGGTGCTGAAGGTGTCAGGCATGGCGCTGGATGGCAGTGATGTCACCACCTACGTCGAGCTTGAGATCCCTGAAGGTGAAACCGCGCAGGAGCGCCTGGCGGGTGCAGGACTGGAAGTGTCAGAGCAGGGCGGTGATCTGGTGGTGGATTTCGTCAACTTTGGCAGTGCCGCGGAAGATGCCGGTATCCAGTTTGGCTGGACCATTGATGCAGTCCAGATTGAGCTGGAGCGGCCACCAAAAGAGTTGATGTTTATCCCGGCACTGTTACTGTTGGGCCTGGTCGCTTTCGGACAGCTCAGGCGCAAGGCACGGGAGGATGCTCAACCCCAGCCGGCCTGATTGGCTTCGGCTCCGTAAAAACCCGGCGTTGCTGCCGGGTTTTTTTCTGTTAGACTCGCCCTCAAATCCGGCTCGCGGTTTGTGTCGCGCAGCCCGGCAACCAAGTGATCTTTGGTATAGATCACCGCTGAGAAACCACGAGGAGATCATCATGCCCGTCATTACCCTGCCAGATGGCAGTCATCGCAGTTTTGCTGAACCCGTAACCGTACACGACGTTGCCGCAGACATTGGCGCGGGCCTGGCCAAAGCGGCCCTGGCCGGAAAGGTTAACGGAAAGCTTGTGGATACCAGCCACCTGATTGAAAACGATACAGAGCTGGCGATTGTGACGGAGCGTGATGAAGACGGCGTGGATATTATTCGCCACTCCACTGCTCACCTGATGGCCATGGCGGTTCAGGAGCTGTTCCCTGGCGCCCAGGTCACCATCGGTCCGGTAATCGAGAACGGCTTCTACTACGACTTCAAATATGAGCGCCCGTTTACCAATGAAGACATGGCGCGCATTGAAAAGCGTATGGAAGAACTCGCGAAACAGGATCTGCCGGTTTCCCGCTCCATTATGTCCCGGGACGAAGCGATCAAGCTGTTTAACGAGATGGGCGAGGAGTACAAGGTTCGCATCATCGAAGACATTCCGGGAGAGGAAGACCTGTCATTCTATCGTCAGGGCGACTTCATCGATCTGTGTCGTGGTCCTCACGTGCCCAGCACCGGTAAGCTCAAGGCCTTCAAGCTGACCAAGGTGGCCGGTGCCTATTGGCGTGGCGATACCAGTAATGAGCAGCTGCAGCGTATCTACGGTACTGCCTGGGGTAACAAGAAAGACCTCAAGGCCTACCTGCACCGCCTGGAAGAAGCTGAAAAACGGGATCATCGCAAGATTGGCAAGAAGCTGGGCCTGTTCCACATGCAGGAAGAAGCCCCGGGTATGGTGTTCTGGCATCCGGATGGCTGGTCCCTCTATCAGGAGGTGGAACAGTACATGCGTGCCCAGCAGCATAAGCATGGCTACAAGGAGATCAAGACACCTCAGGTGGTGTCGCGGACCCTGTGGGAAAAGTCCGGCCACTGGGACAAGTTCAAGGACGACATGTTTACCACTGAGTCCGAGAAGCACGATTACGCCATCAAGCCCATGAACTGTCCGTGTCACGTGCAGGTGTTTAATCAGGGCCTGAAGAGCTACAAGGATCTGCCGCTGCGCCTGGCCGAGTTTGGCTCCTGCCACCGGAATGAAGCTTCTGGCGCGTTGCATGGACTGATGCGGGTGCGTGGTTTTACCCAGGATGATGCCCATATCTTCTGTGAGGAAGATGCTATCCAGGAAGAAGTGTCTGCATTTATTGCCATGTTGCACGAGATATATGCAGACTTCGGCTTCAGTGAAATCCTTTACAAGCTGTCCACCCGCCCTGAAAAGCGGGTCGGGTCGGACGAAGTCTGGGACAAATCCGAGGCAGCGCTCGAGCAGGCGCTGAACCGTGAAGGGGTTGACTGGGAGCTGTTGCCGGGCGAAGGTGCCTTCTACGGCCCGAAGATCGAGTTTTCTCTGAAAGATTGCCTCGGTCGGGTGTGGCAGTGTGGTACCATCCAGGTCGACTTCTCGATGCCGGGTCGTCTGGGGGCGCAGTATGTGGCCGACAATTCCGAGCGCAAAACGCCGGTTATGCTGCATCGGGCTGTACTGGGTTCCTTTGAGCGCTTCATCGGTATCCTGATCGAGGAGTACGAGGGTGCTTTCCCAACCTGGCTGGCACCGACACAGGTTGCTGTCCTGAATATTACCGATAAACAGCGTGATTACTGTCAGAATCTGGCCAAAAAACTGGATTCTTTAGGCTATCGGGTTAATGCTGACTTGAGAAACGAGAAGATCGGCTTTAAAATCCGCGAGCATACTCTAAATAAGGTTCCCTATCTGGTTGTTGTTGGCGATAAAGAAATCGAGAACAACGCCGTTGCCGTCCGGACACGTAAGGGCGAAGACTTGGGAACCATGTCGGTCGACGATTTTGAAAAGCTGCTTGCAGCCGACGTCGAGCGCAAAGGTAGAACCAAAACGGAGATCTGATTATTAAACAGCGAGCGAATCGGGGTGGGCGCGCACCCAAGGCGCCTATCAATGAGAATATTGACGCAACTGAAGTCCGACTGATTGATGCCGAAGGCAATCAGGTCGGGATTGTTCCGATCGAAGACGCCCTGCGTATGGCGGAAGAGGCGACCCTGGATCTGGTACAGGTTACGGATTCCGATCCGATCGTCTGTAAGATAATGGACTACGGCAAGAAGATCTTTGAAGAGAAAAAGGCCAAGGCGGCTGCCAAGAAAAAGCAGAAGCAGACGCAGGTCAAAGAGCTGAAGTTCCGACCAGGAACGGAAGAAGGGGATTATCAGGTCAAACTACGCAACCTGGTACGTTTCCTTGAGAACGGGGACCGCGGCAAGATCACAATCCGGTTCCGTGGACGTGAGATGGCACACCAGGAAATTGGTATGAAGCTCATGCAGCGGATTGAGGAAGATGTGGCAGAAATAGCCCAGGTTGAGATGCGGCCGAAAATGGAAGGCCGGCAGATGACCATGGTTATCGCACCCCGCAAGAAGAAGTGAACCTGATCCCGTGACGGGTCCCCCGCATTAGCGGGGGATTTGTCGTTCAGGGGCACAATTGTTTATCCAAAATAGAATGCGGAGTTTTAAAAATGCCGAAGATGAAAACCAAGAGCGGAGCTACCAAGCGGTTCAAGAAGACCGCCACTGGCTTCAAGCACAAGCAGTCCTTCACCAGCCACATCCTGACCAAGAAGAGCCCGAAGCGTAAGCGTCAGCTGCGCGGTACCAAGCTCATCGCCAAGTCGGACGTAGCGTCTATCAAGCGCATGACCGCGTGCTGATTCAGCCGCGCGAATCATTCCTTAGAAAGTAAAGGTAGAAGGATTAAAGTATGGCTCGTGTAAAGCGTGGCGTGGTAGCACGTCGTCGTCACAAGAAGATTCTCAATCAGGCCAAAGGTTACTACGGTGCCCGTAGCCGTGTTTACCGCGTTGCCAAGCAAGCGGTTATCAAGGCCGGTCAGTATGCCTACCGTGACCGTCGCAACCGTAAGCGTGCATTCCGCGCTCTGTGGATTGCCCGTATCAACGCTGGCGCCCGTGCAAACGGTCTGTCTTACAGCCGTCTGATCGCTGGTCTGAAGAAGGCGAATGTTGAAATCGATCGTAAGGTTCTGGCCGATCTGGCCATGAACGAACAGCAGGCGTTTGCCGCTGTTGTTGAGAAGGCCAAAGCGTCCCTGTGATCGCTTAAGCTCTTTCATCGATTGCTGATCGATCCGGGCGCCCCATGTTTCATGACGGCGCCTTCTGATAGGGGAAGGGCACGCTCTTCCCCTATTTTTGTTTTAACCTACCCCATTTCTGGTTTGGAGCAGGGTCAATGGAAAACCTGGAGCAACTGGTTCAGGACGGGTTGAATGCCGTAGAAAAGGCCGACAACCTGCAGGCGCTTGATCAAATTCGTGTGGAATACCTCGGCAAAAAGGGTGTGATTACCCAGCAGGCAAAAACTCTGGGCAAGCTCTCTGCGGAGGAGCGCCCTGCGGCCGGCCAGAAGATCAATGAAGCCAAGGGGCAGGTGGAGCAAGCCATCAACGCACGGCGGGCAGATCTTGAGAAAGCGGCCATTGAAGCCAGGCTTGCGGCGGAATCCATTGACGTAACACTGCCGGGAAGGGGGCAGGACCTGGGTGGTTTGCATCCGGTAACCCGCACCCTGCAGCGCATTGAGGAAATCTTTGCCCGTGCCGGTTATAGCGTAGAGCAGGGGCCTGAAATCGAAGACGATTACCACAACTTCGAAGCTCTGAATATTCCCGGGCACCACCCGGCTCGTGCCATGCACGATACTTTCTATTTCAACCCGGGTACCTTGCTTCGTACCCACACCTCGCCGGTACAGATTCGGACCATGGAGGCAGGCAAGCCACCGTTCCGCATGATCTGCCCCGGACGGGTCTATCGCTGTGATTCCGATATGACTCACACCCCTATGTTCCATCAGGTGGAAGGTCTGCTGGTGGAGAAGAATGTCAGCTTCGCGGACCTGAAAAGCACCGTGGAGGAATTCCTCAGGGTTTTCTTTGAGCGGGATCTGAAAGTTCGCTTCCGTCCCTCCTACTTCCCGTTCACCGAACCATCGGCGGAAGTGGATATTGAATGGGGACGTGAGCCGGATGGCAGCATCAAGTGGCTGGAAGTGATGGGCTGCGGCATGGTGCATCCGAAAGTGTTCGAATATTGCGGTATTGATTCCGAGGAATATCGCGGGTTTGCTTTTGGTCTGGGTGTCGAGCGCCTGGCCATGCTTCGTTATGGAGTAAAAGACCTGCGTATGTTCTTCGAAAACGACCTGCGTTTCCTTCGTCAGTTCCGTTGATACGACACCAGGAATTGGCGTAACAGGCTCAGAATCAACCGAATCAGGACAGGACCAGGATAATGAAATTCAGTGAACAGTGGCTGCGCGAGTGGGTAAACCCGAACATTGGCTCTCAGGAGTTGACGGACCAGATCACCATGGCGGGGCTGGAAGTCGACGGCTTTGAGGCCGTGGCTGGCGAATTTTCCGGCGTGGTTGTGGGTGAGGTCGTTTCCGTTGCGCCCCATCCGGATGCCGACAAGCTGCGGGTGTGTCAGGTGAGCAATGGCGAGCAGACCGTGCAGGTGGTCTGTGGTGCCCCCAATGTTCGCGACGGGCTGAAGGTGCCTTTTGCCGAGGTGGGCGCTGTGCTGCCCGGCAATTTCAAGATCAAGAAAGCCAAGCTCCGGGGGCAGCCCTCCGAGGGTATGCTGTGTTCGGAATCCGAGCTGGGCTTGTCCGATAACCATGACGGCCTGATGGAGCTCCCGGAGGATGCCCCGGTTGGGCAGCCGGTGGTTGACTATCTGAAGCTGAATGACATCACCATTGATGTGGATCTGACCCCGAATCGCAGCGACTGTCTGTCCATCAAGGGCCTGGCCCGGGAAGTGGGCGTGTTGAACAGCCTGGTCACCAATGCGCCTTCCATTCCGCACGTGGAAGCGGTGCACTCGGAAGTGCCTGATATCCGGGTGGAAGCCCCTGAGGGTTGCCCCCGTTATCTGGGGCGTGTTCTGCGAAACGTCAATCTGCAGGCAGAAACGCCGCTCTGGATGCAGGAGAAGCTGCGTCGTTCCGGTATCCGTTCCATTGATGCGGCGGTGGATGTCACCAACTACGTCATGCTGGAACTGGGCCAGCCCATGCATGCCTTTGACCGGGATGAGATCAAAGGTGGGATTGTTGTGCGTATGGCTGGCTCGGGCGAAAAACTGGTATTGCTGGACGGTCAGGAGGTCGAGCTTACTCCGGAAACGCTGGTGATTGCCGACCACGAGAAGCCAGTGGCCATTGCCGGTGTGATGGGGGGCGAGCATTCCGGGGTGAGTGAGAAAACCCGGGATCTGGTGCTTGAATCCGCCTATTTTGACCCGATCACGCTGGCCGGCAAGGCTCGTCAATATGGCCTGCATACAGATGCCTCCCACCGTTTTGAGCGGGGCGTGGATTATGAGCTGGCACGGGATGCCATGGAGCGGGCAACCGGTCTGCTGATGGCTATTGTCGGGGGTGAGCCCGGCGAAATTGTCGAAGTGGCCAGCAAGGAACACCTGCCAAAGGCGCGGGTGATTGATCTGCGTGAGCAGCGCCTGGCGGATGTGTTGGGGCTTAGAATTGACCGCACTACCGTTGAAGAGATTCTCAGCCGGCTTGGCCTGCACATCGACAAGCTGTTGAAAGACGGCTGGCGTATCAGTGTGCCCAGCTTCCGGCCGGATATTTCCATCGAAGAAGACCTGATCGAAGAGGTCGGTCGCATTTTTGGTTATAACAATCTGCCGGTCACCGAGCCAACCGGCTCGCTTGGGCTGCGGGCCCGGGAAGAAGCGGTTCGGCCGCTGTCTGCTGTGCGTAACTTTTTCGTCGCCCAGGGCTACCAGGAAGCGGTGACCTACAGCTTTGTTGATCCCAAGGTTCAACAGCTGGTGGATCCGGAACGTGAGGGGATTGCGTTGGCCAATCCCATCTCGTCGGATCTCTCGGTGATGCGCACGACGCTGTGGAGCGGCCTGCTTAAAACCGTGGGCTACAACCAGAACCGGCAGCAGCCCCGTATTCGCCTGTTTGAGACCGGTTTGCGATTCGTTCAGGATGCCGATGGCATCAGTCAGCAGCCGATGCTGGCAGGGGTGGTGGTTGGTAACCAGAATCCCGAAAACTGGGTAAACGGTCGCAGAACCACGGATTTCTTTGATGTAAAAGGGGAATTGGAAAGCCTGTTCCGACTGCTTGGCATCGAGGTTGATTTTATTGCCAGCCAGCACCCTGCGCTGCATCCGGGCCAGACGGCGGAACTGTTGAGGGATGGCGAGCATGTGGGCTGGCTGGGTGCACTGCATCCACAAGTTCAGAAAAATCTTGAACTTAATGGCACGATCCTGATGTTTGAGCTATTCTTGAATTCGATCGTTGCCGGTTATGTGCCTAATTTCAAAGATATTTCAAAATTCCCGGAAGTTCGCCGGGATTTGGCTATCATTATCGGGAGCGATGTGGCGTTCGCCCAGGTAGAACATGTGGCCCGTAAACATGCTGGCGAGCACCTCACGGCGTTGCGTGTGTTTGATGTCTATGAAGGTGAAAGCCTGGGTGAGGGTAACCGAAGCCTGGCTCTGAGCCTGTTCTGGCAGCATCCTGAACGCACGCTTAACGAGGACGAAGTGCATTCGCTCTTCAATGGGGTTATCGATGCCCTGAAAGAAGAGTTGGGGGCAACACTGAGGAGTTGACAGATGGCGGCTTTGACGAAAGCGGACATGGCAGAGCGCTTGTACGAGGAGTTGGGGCTTAACAAGCGGGAAGCCAAGGAAATGGTGGAAGCTTTCTTCGACGAAATCAGAGGCGCACTCAGCCACAACGAGCAGGTGAAGTTGTCGGGTTTCGGCAACTTCGATCTCAGGGACAAGAAGCAGCGACCGGGACGGAACCCGAAAACGGGTGAGGAAATTCCCATCAGTGCACGGCGCGTAGTTACGTTTCGACCAGGTCAGAAACTGAAGCAGAAAGTAGAAGCGTATGCTGGAACCCAGTCATAACAATGAGCTCCCGGTTATTCCGGGCAAGCGTTATTTCACCATTGGTGAAGTAGCCGAGCTGTGTGCGGTCAAGGCGCATGTGTTGCGCTATTGGGAGCAGGAATTCCCGCAGCTGTCGCCGGTCAAGCGCCGGGGCAATCGCCGTTACTATCAACGCGCGGATGTGATCACCATCCGCCAGATCCGCAGCCTGCTGTACGATCAGGGCTACACCATTGGTGGTGCCAAGCAGAAGCTCAGCAGCAGCGAAGTGAAGGATGATACTTCACAGTACAAGCAGTTGATCCGTCAGATGATCACCGAGCTTGAGGAAGTGCTGGATGTGCTGAACACGCCGGTGCGCTGAAACAGCAGTAAGCCTGTCTGCATTGAAGAACGACAAAGGCCAGAGTGGCGAGAGCTGCTCTGGCCTTTGTGTTTCTGGTGCCTGGAGGCCTATTTTGTTTTGCAGGTTTTGATGCCGAGCAGGGAATAGGCAGGGCAGTTTCCCACCAGTGCTGTTGCCAGCGGTACAATGCCAATCCAGCCCCAGGGCGTCTGAGGGCCAACAAAGACCAGGGCCAGCAGGACAACACCCACGATGGCACGAATAATACGATCAGCGGAACCCATGTTTACCGTCATCTTGGTCTCTCCTGTGTGATGTCGGATGATGGTTTGACTATAGGCCTGTTATTGGCCGGGTTCAGTGATAAAGTCACACAGGCAGACGACTTTCGATACAAGGCAATGCGGAATGGCCAGGCACAGTATTCTCGACACACTACATGACTCCTTGCGCAAAGATGCCCTGGAGGGTCTCCAGGCCATGCGTTTCCCTCCCGGGCAGGTGCTGTTCAGTGCCGGAGAACATTGCCGGGGGCTTCCCCTGGTGCTGGATGGCAGTATCAAGGTGCAGATGACCGGAGCATCTGGCCACAGCATCGTGCTCTACCGTATGGGCGCTGACGATATCTGCACGTTGTCCATTGGCTGTCTGATGACGGGCCGGGGCTACCGGGCTGAAGCCATCGTTGAAGAGGAGGCAGAAGCCGCCATTATCCCGCGCGGATTATTCGATCGGCTGATGGATCAGTCGGCAGAGTTCCGGCTGGGGATTATGGAGTCCTATGGCCGTCGACTTGACGATCTGATGTTGTTGGTTGAAGAAGTAGCGTTTCACCGTATGGATGAGCGCCTGGCGGAGTGGCTTCAGGCCCGTGCGGCTGATGGTCAGAGTGTACTGAATATTACCCATCAGGAGCTGGCCGTGGAGCTGGGAACGGCCAGGGAAGTGGTCAGCCGACTGCTTAAAGAACTCGAACGCCGGGGCCAGGTTCGGTTAGCCCGCGGCCGGGTTGAGCTCACCGGATTACGGAAAACCGCTTCACCGGCGTGAGAAACTGTGCGTCAGGCGCGCCAGCTGCTCCGAAGACTTCTCGAGGTTAGCTTCTGCCAGACCATAGGCTTCCGTCAGGGTGATGGGGGCGGGGGTGATCGAGAAAGCCGCTGTTAACCCAACGCTATGGAGCGGAGCCAGTTCAGCCCCTAATTTTCCACACAGGCCAATCACTGGTACACCGCAGGCATGCGCCAGTCTGGACACGCCGGCCGGCGTTTTTCCAAAAGCGCTTTGAGCATCGATGGCGCCTTCCGCGGTGATCACCAGATCCGCGTTGCGGATATGCTGCTCCAGTTTGACGGCCTCCATCACCAGCTCTATTCCCGGTTGGAGTCGGGCGCCCAGAATACCCTTGACCGTGCCACCAATACCCCCGGCGGCGCCACTACCGGGAAAGCTGGCAATGTCCAGGCCCTGCGCCTTAACCAGACGGGAAAAATGCGCAAGATTGGCGTCCAGCTGACGAACGTCGTCTTCATTGGCGCCTTTCTGCGGCCCGAAAACCGCTGCCGCTCCCTCCGGGCCCAGCAACGCATTGGTAACATCACAGGCCACAATCAACTGGATGCCGTTGAGTCTGCGAATGGCAGGTTCAAGGTCCGCCGTGGCCAGTCGTGCCAGGCCTGCACCGCCGGGCCCGATTTCCCCGCTCTGGTTATCCAGCAGGCGCGCCCCCAGAGCCTGCAGTATGCCCGCGCCGCCATCCGTTGTGGCGCTTCCTCCCAGGCCCATGATCAATGTTTTCGGCCGGTGTTTCAGGGCTGCCAGAATCATCTCTCCGGTACCACGGCTGGTTGCCCGGAGCGCATCACGGGCCTCGGCGGGTACACAATGCAAGCCACTGGCTTCAGCTACCTCAATGACGGCGGTTTCGTTGTTATTGGCCAGGCCAAAGCGGGCTTCGATACGCTCACCCAGCGGGCCCGTGACGGCCACCGTATGCAGTTGCCCGCCCAGAGCCTCTGTCAGTGCCACTGTGGTTCCTTCGCCCCCATCAGCGAGAGGGATTTCTACAATCTCATCCTCCGGGGCAGCGTTGCGCCAACCACGGGCGATGGCAGAGGCAACTTGCTGCGCTGAGAGACATTCCTTGAAAGAGTCGGGGGCAACAACGATCCGCATCTTACTGTCCTCGGTCTTTAACGTTTTCCATCACGACAAAAGTGCTGGTCTGGAGTACGTGGGGCAGGCTGGAGATCTGTTCTCCCAGAACCTGGCGGTATTCAGCCATGTTGCGGGTACGTATTTTCAGAAGATAGTCGAAATTCGCCGCCATCATATGACACTGCTCCACCGCGGAGATTTGCCGGACGGCCTCATTGAACGCCGCCAGTGCCTTGCTGCTGGTGTCATTCAGAGTGACCTGGGCGAACGCAACATGAGAGAGCCCCAGCTTGGTCTGATTCACCATGGCGCTGTAGCCGGTAATGTATCCCTGATCTTCCAGCCGTTTCATTCGTACCTGACAGGGAGTCTTTGATAAACCGACCCGGGAAGCAAGGTCTGTCACGGTAATACGGCCGTTCTTCTGCAGTTCCCGGATGATGGAAAGATCGATTCTGTCGAGATCTGCCATGACTGCTATCCTTTGAGATAGTGGATGAATTTTTTTAAAAGGCCGAAACGTCCAATATTAGCGAAAGTGCAGGCTTATAGATAATTTTTAGGGTACTAAAAAAGGAAAATAATAATCTATTTTGATGCTGAACAGGCTAATTGCATGTACCTGCTTCGCTAAAATGCGGTCAGTATTCAAACAATCAGGAGGGTACACCATGAGTCTTCAGCAATCTGTGGCACCGGAACTTAACGACATTCGCCAGGCGATCCGTGCAAACTACCTGGCAGATGAACATGAAGTGATTCACCGGCTGATTGCTGAGGCCCAGTTGTCGGATGAAACCCGAAAGGCGATCTCGGTCCGGGCGGCAGAGCTGGTGCGGGATGTCCGCAACAGCGCACGCCCGACCATCATGGAAAAGTTTCTCGCCGAATATGGGCTGACCACCAAAGAAGGTGTGGCTCTTATGTGCCTGGCGGAGGCTTTGCTGCGGGTACCCGACAACCTCACCATCCAGGACCTGATCGAAGACAAGATCACCTCTGGCAACTGGGGTGCTCACGTGGGCAAAGCCAAATCCGGAATGATCAACTCGGCCACCCTGGCGCTGCTGATGACCAGCAACCTGCTGAAGGATTCCGAGCGCCAGAGTGTGGGGGATACCTTGCGCAAGCTGGTAAAGCGCCTGGGCGAACCGGTTGTGCGCACCGTGGCGGGCCAGGCCATGAAGGAAATGGGGCGCCAGTTTGTACTGGGTCGTACCATTGAAGAGGCACAGGACCGCGGCAAGTCCCAGGAAGAGAGGGGCTATACCTATTCCTATGACATGCTGGGCGAAGCGGCGCGCACCGATGCCGATGCTCAGCGTTATTACCAGGCGTACTCTGATGCCATTGACAGCATCAGCAAGCGCTGCAAAGGCGATGTGAGGACGAATCCGGGTATCTCGGTGAAGCTGTCGGCGCTGCTGGCACGCTATGAGTACGGGCATAAAGAGCGGGTGATGAATGAGCTCATGCCCCGGGCACTCAAGCTCGCCAGAAAGGCGGCAGCGGCCAACATGGGCTTCAATATTGATGCCGAAGAGCAGGATCGTCTTGATCTCTCCCTGGATGTGATTGAGGCCATCCTGTCCGACCCGGAACTGAAAGACTGGCAAGGTTTTGGTGTTGTTGTTCAGGCGTTCGGCAAGCGCGCCTCGCAGACCCTCGACTGGCTCTATGCGCTTTCTGAAAAACTGGATCGCCGCATCATGGTGCGGCTGGTTAAAGGTGCTTACTGGGATGCCGAGATCAAGCGTGCCCAGGTGATGGGCCTGTCAGACTTTCCGGTCTTCACCCGCAAGGCCTGCAGCGACGTCGCTTACCTGGCCGGTGCTCGCAAGCTTCTGGGCATGACCGACCGTATCTACCCGCAGTTCGCCACCCACAATGCCCATTCGGTGTCAGCGGTGCTGGAACTGGCCAAGGATCTGAGTCGGGATAAATTCGAATTCCAGCGCCTGCATGGTATGGGCGAATCCCTGCACGATCAGGTTCTGGAGGACAGTGGTGTGCCTTGCCGGATCTACGCGCCGGTGGGCGCCCACAAAGACCTGCTGGCTTACCTGGTTCGCCGGTTGCTGGAGAACGGTGCCAACAGTTCCTTTGTTAACCAGATTGTGGATACCAGCATCACCCCGGAAGAAATCGCCAAAGACCCTATTGACGTGGTGGTGGGCCTTGGCCAAAACCTGTCCAGCAAAGCGATTGTACACCCGTCGAAAATCTTTGGTGAGCAGCGTCGAAACTCCAAAGGATGGGATATTACGGATCCGGTGACGGTGGCCGAGATTGATGAAGGTCGTAATCGTTACAAGAGCCATCAGTGGAAAGGTGGCCCGATACTGGCCGTGGATTCTGTCAGTGACGAAGTGGTTGAGGTACGGAATCCTGCAAACCCGGACGACCTGGTCGGTCACATCACCTATACCTCAGACGTGGATATTTCGTCAGCTCTGGACGCCGCTCAGGACGGCTTCAAACAGTGGTCTTCGGTACCGGCGGAAGAGCGTGCGGCCATGATTCGCAGGGTCGGCGACCTTTACGAAGAGAATGTGCACGAGCTGTTTGCGTTGACCACCCGAGAAGCAGGCAAATCCCTGCTGGATGCCGTGGCCGAGATTCGTGAGGCCGTGGATTTTGCCATGTTCTATGCCAATGAAGGCATTCGTTACAAGAATGACGGCGAAGCCCGTGGTGTGATGTGCTGCATCTCGCCCTGGAACTTCCCGCTGGCGATCTTTACTGGCCAGATTCTGGCGAACCTGGCGGCCGGTAACGCGGTGGTGGCCAAGCCGGCAGAACAAACCTCGCTGCTGGCCTTCCGGGCCGTGGAGCTGATGCATCAGGCGGGCATCCCCCGGGCTGCGATCCAGCTATTGCCTGGTACCGGCGCCACCGTGGGTTCCGGACTGACCTCAGATGCCCGGGTGACCGGCGTGTGTTTCACGGGTTCAACCGCCACGGCGCAGCGGATCAACAAGGCCATGACCGAACACATGGAGCCGGATGCACCGCTGGTGGCAGAAACCGGTGGCCTGAACGCCATGATCGTGGATTCCACCGCGTTGCCGGAGCAGGTGGTGCGTGACGTGCTGGCATCCTCCTTCCAGAGTGCCGGTCAGCGCTGTTCTGCACTTCGCATGCTGTATGTACAGAAGGACATTGCCGATAATCTCCTGGACATGCTCTACGGTGCCATGGAGGAACTTGGTATTGGTGATCCGTGGCAGTTGTCGACCGATGTGGGCCCGGTGATCGACGAAAACGCCCGCAAGAAGATTACCGACCATTGCCAAAAATTCGAGCAGCAAGGCAAACTGCTCAAGAAACTCAACGTACCGGAGAAGGGCCTGTTCGTGTCGCCGGCAGTGCTTCAGGTGAGCGGAATTGAAGAGCTGGAAGAGGAGATTTTCGGCCCGGTTCTGCACGTGGCTACGTTTGAAGCCAAGGACATCGACAAGGTGATTGATGCCGTCAATGCCAAGGGCTACGGTCTGACTTTCGGTATTCATAGCCGCGTTGACCGCCGGATCGAGCACATTGCCAGTCGTATCAAGGTGGGCAACACCTACGTTAACCGTAACCAGATCGGCGCCATCGTCGGCTCCCAGCCATTCGGTGGCGAGGGACTGTCTGGTACCGGGCCGAAAGCCGGTGGCCCGCAATACGTGCGCCGTTTCCTGCGGGGTGAGGTGGTTGAAAAGCCTGCTCAGTCCAGTGACAAGGTGTTCAGTACCGACAAGGCCCAGAAGCTGATCGACAAGCTGGCCAAAGCAGCGGTACCGGAAGCGGAAGGTCGTCAGGCGTTGCTGGAGCCCTTCTTCGGTAAGGTGCCGGCGCCTCTGGACGAAGGGTACGAGGAGATGCCGGGGCCGACGGGCGAGCAGAACCATCTGTCCTGCCATGGTCGCGGGCTGGTACTGTGCCTTGGTCCAGACGCCGAGTCTGCCGTTGAGCAGGCCGGCACCGCCCTGTCGCAGGGTAACAAGGTGGTAGTGATTGCACCGGGTGCCGAGAAGGCACTGGCCGATGCCATCAAGGCCGGACTTCCGGTTATTGCCAGCGATGGCATGCTTGATCCGGACGCTCTGAGCCACCTGACCGGATTTGAAGCGGTGGTGAGCGTAGCCGAGAAGCCGCTGCTCAAGCAGTATCGCATGGCGCTTAGCAAGCGTGAGGGCGCGCTGTTGCCGGTGATCACAGAACACAAGCTGGATCAACGCTACGTGATTGAGCGGCATCTGTGTATCGACACCACAGCGGCCGGCGGTAACGCCAGCCTGATTGCGTCGGCTGAATAAAGCCGGCTTGGGCCGGGGGATTGCTTCCCCCGGCTTTTCCTTTCCTCGCGTTTCTGTTGCGAGCCATTCGCGTTACCATAGCCCGTTTTAGCTACATCATTCGAATCGGGCATCCACTTGCAAAACAACCATTCCAGCCACCGCGACTCTTCCGGGGGAGCCTCTGAGGCCTCGCAAAATTTCTTCGCGGTCTGTCTGTCACTGACGCTGTGTTTTGTCGTCTACTCAATGCTGATTGTGGCAGTGCCTGTGTATGGACTTCAACTTGGCGCCTCTCCGCTCGTTCTGGGTGCAGTGCTAAGCGCCCAGTATCTGCTACCGCTGGTGCTGGCCATTCCCCTGGGAGGCATCGTGAGCCGGTTTGGTGGCAGGGCCACGCTGCTGGCCGGGGCGGGCATTATGGTGGCAGGCTTGTTGTCGATGCATGCGTGGTATGGCTATGCGGGCCTCGTGACTGGTCAGTTGCTGGTGGGGCTGGCTCACCTCCAGATGGTTCTGGCCGCCCAAACCATCATTTCCAACCTGGGCACCGGGCCGAGGCTGGAGCAGTACTTTGGCTGGTATGCCACCTGGCTGTCGGGCGGGCAGGTTATCGGCCCCCTGTTGGCCGGTGTTGTGCTGAAGTATTCTGGTACCCAGTACGTGTTCCTTGTGATGGCTCTGTTTGCGCTGGTCTCGGGCGTTGTAACACTCCGCCTGACCGGGCAGGCGAGGGAACGTATTCATGTTACCCGACAGCAGGCGGGCTTCCGGGCGCAATGGCAGCTTGTCGGCAGTAACCGCGGGGTGCAGTTGTCGATTCTGGTCACGGTATTGGGGATGTTCGCGCTCGGGGTCTACGGCAGCTATTTGCCAGTGTACCTGGAGAGCCTGGCCATCAGCCCGTTGATTATTGGAGTTCTGGTCAGTCTTCGAGCCGGTGTGTCCATGCTGGTTCGGCCGTTTATGGCGCGCATTATTGCACTTGCCGGGGGCCGCGTGCCGACAGTGTTGCTCTCGCTCGGTACCCTTGCCACTGGCTTGGCTTTTCTGGGGGTGTCTGAGCAGTTGCTGCTGATGGCTGCCCTGGCCATGCTGGTCGGTATCGGTTCCGGCCTTACCCAGCCTTTATCCATGGTGATCCTGGCGGAATCTGTTGAACGTGAGCGGCGCGCAGGGGCATTGGGTATGCGTTTGATGGCAAACCGGGCGGTGCACTTTCTGGCGCCCCTGTTCTTTGGTCTGCTACTTGAACTGAGCGGCTTTACACTGGCTTTCGCTGCTTCAGGTATACTGATTGGCTTCGCGCTTATTGTGGCGCACCGACTGTTCAGCTCCGGGAATCTGTAACCATGTCTGGCACGGCCTCCGGCACCTATGATCGACTGATCAACCCTGTACTTGTCGCAGGCTGTATTATTATTCTGGTTGGTTTTTCCGTGCGGGCTTCTTTTGGTCTGTTTCAACTGCCGATTGCCCTGGAATTTGCCTGGCCAAGGGAGTCGTTTTCTCTGGCCATCGCCATTCAGAACCTGTTCTGGGGCATCGGGCAGCCGATCTTTGGAGCTTTTGCCGAACGCTACGGTGATCGCAAAGCTATCCTGGTGGGCGGTATCTGTTACGTGGTCGGGCTGGTTGCCTCGGCATTCGCCATTACCCCGGGCCAGCACCAGCTTCTGGAAATGCTGGTTGGGTTCGGGATTGCCGGAACCGGATTCGGGGTCATCCTCGCTGTCGTAGGGCGCTCTGCCCCGGAAAAGCATCGCTCCATGGCGCTGGGCATTGCAACCGCAGCCGGTTCTGCAGGGCAGATCATTGGCCCGCCCGTCGCGCAGGCGCTGCTGAGCCAGATGCCCTGGCAAAGCGTGTTCATGGTGCTGGCCGGTTTCATTACGGTGTCGATGCTTGCCCTTCTGTTCATGCGGGCACCCAAGGCGGCACCCTCGGTCTCGACCGATGAACCGATGGGAGTGGTGCTGAAGCGAGCGGTGAAAGACCCCTCGTTCCTGTTCATTTTTATCGGCTTTTTCTCTTGCGGGTACCAACTGGCGTTCATCACCGCGCATTTTCCGGCGTTTATTACGGAAATGTGTGGGCCAATTACGCCGGACAGCCTGATCTACGTGCTGGGGGTAACGTCAGCGTCCGGGCTCGGCGCCATCTCAATTGCCCTGATCGGTCTGTTCAATATCGGTGGCACACTGATGGCCGGCTGGTTGGGTAACCGATACTCGCGCAAGTACCTTCTGGCGACGATTTACCTGTTACGAACAATCGTCTCTGCCGCCTTTATCATGGCGCCCATCACTCCTGAAAGCGTTGTGCTCTTCTCGGTGGCGATGGGTTCGTTGTGGTTGGCAACGGTACCGCTGACGTCTGGCCTGGTTGCCCACATCTACGGGTTGAAGTACATGGGCACGCTCTATGGCCTGGTATTCTTTTCGCACCAGCTTGGCGGTTTTCTTGGTGTCTGGCTGGGTGGAGCCCTGTACGACCTCTACCATAACTACACGCTGGTGTGGTGGATCGGTGTAGGCGTCGGGGCGTTGTCGGCACTGATTCACCTGCCGATTCGGGAATACCCCTGGGAGAAGCGTGGGCAGGCGGTCGCTGCCTGATAGAACGACAAAGCCCGGACCTTTCGGCCCGGGCTTTGTGTAGGGAATTCTGGTCGGGACGGTAGGATTTGAACCTACGACCCCTTGCACCCCATGCAAGTGCGCTACCAAGCTGCGCTACGCCCCGTAAACTGCAAACCGCCGAGAAACAAGGTTTATCTCAGTGGCTTAGCGGGAGCGAAGTCTACACCAGCCCAAACTAAAAATAAACACCGGGCTGGCGAATTTCTCTCGAAATCAACGTAACTTGGTCTCCCGCAGCGCCAGGATGAATTCCGGCGGCTCGAAGGTATCCGGTTGGGCGCTTTCCCAGTACTTATCGAACACCCGAAGGCCGGTTTTGCCCTCCAGTAGTGCTCCCGGTTCGAGGAACGGAAACAGGTCCAGATAGCTATGCACTTCGGTTTTGGAGACGCGACGGACGATGTGCTCCGGGCCAAGCTCAGAGGGATGCCGGAGACCCGAGGCCTCAAGCAGATTCTGCAGGGCATCCAGGGTGTTCTTGTGGAAGTTGAATACCCGCTCGCTTTTCAAGGGGACGTCCAGTTTATTGCCACGACGCGGATCCTGAGTTGCGACGCCGCTGGGACAGCGGCCGGTATGGCAATTCAACGCCTGGATGCAGCCCAGGGAAAACATGTAGCCCCTGGCGGAATTACACCAGTCCGCTCCCAGAGCAAGGGTGCGGGCAATATTGAACGCGGACGTAATCTTCCCTGCGGCGCCAATGGCGATGTCTTCGCGCAGGTGGGTACCCACCAGTGTGTTATGAACCAGAAGCAGGGCCTCTGTCATCGGCATGCCAAGGCGATTGATGAACTCCAGTGGCGCCGCACCGGTGCCGCCTTCGCCGCCATCAACCACGATGAAATCGGGCTTTTTGCCTGTCTTCAGCATGGCCTTAACGATGGCGAACCATTCCCAGGGGTGGCCAATGGCGAGCTTGAAGCCGACCGGTTTGCCGCCGGAGAGGCTTCGCAGCTGTTCGAGGAATTCCAGCAGTTCAATGGGGGTGGAAAAGGCGGAATGGCTGGCGGGTGAAATACAATCTTCGCCAACCTGAACGCCTCGGGCTTCAGCGATTTCGGGGGTCACTTTTGCACCAGGTAAAATGCCACCGTGGCCTGGTTTTGCCCCTTGAGATAGTTTGACCTCTATCATTTTGACCTGGTCCAGGGTGGCATTCCTTTCGAACATCTCGGCATTGAAGGAGCCGTCGGGATGCCGGCAACCGAAATAGCCGGAACCGATTTCCCAGACCAGATCTCCACCGGGTTCCCGATGGTAGCGGGAGATCGATCCTTCCCCCGTATCGTGGTAGAAGCCGCCCTTCTTTGCACCGGTGTTCAGGCTGAGAATGGCGTTGGCGGAGAGTGAGCCAAAGCTCATGGCGGAGATATTGAAAACGCTGGCACTGTAAGGTTTCTCGCAGTTTTTGCCGATCAGAATCCGGAAGTCACTGCTGTCGAGTCGGGTTGGGGTGAGCGAGTGGTTCATCCATTCAAAGCCCTCCTCGTACATGCCTAACTGTGAGCCGAATGGTCGCTTGTCGAGCACGTTCTTCGCCCGCTGGTAGATAATAGTGCGCTGTTCCCGCGAGAATGGCCGCTCCTCCGTATCGGACTGGATAAAGTACTGCCTGATCTCCGGGCCGATGGACTCAAACAGATACCGGAAGTTGGCCATAATGGGATAGTTTCGGCTAACACTATGCTTTCGCTGCAGTAAATCCCAGGTGCCGAGGGCTGTGAGCGCACCAAAAATCACCGGAAACAGATAGCCTGCTCCAAGCCAAAGCGTTACCGGTAACGACACCAGCAGCCCGGCGATGCTGAGGACATACGCAGAATAGCGCAAAGGGAAGGTGGTGGTTTTTTCCATGAATACCTCTGATTGCTGTCGGGCGGGTGTCGGCGAAACCTTGCAGTATAACTACGTCACCTGTCCGGGTAGTAGACCTGTTTCAGGGAACAATCTTTGCCTCTGCAAAATCTGGGCTATGCTGATGTAGATAAAAAAGGCATTTTTCTTGCTTTTGATGTTTTGAGTTCAAAGTAATAAAATGACCGGCTTGTAACGTATGAATGATTGTTCATTGCGTTATCCATTCACTCAGCATATTCAGTGATCACACCAGACCAGGAGGCGCCAACGTGGGCGAGGTAGTGAAAGACGAATATCAGACGGATTACGTCGCAGGCCAGGATAATATCAATCCGTTCGGCCTGGATCTTCATAACTGGGTTTTCCCGGTAGCGGCCATCATTGTGGTTCTGTTTGTTATCGGAACCCTGATGTTTCCGGCCGCGGCGAAGGAGACTCTTGATGGGGCCAAGTGGGACATTATTGCCAGTTTTGACTGGTTCTTCCTGCTCAGCGCCAACCTTTTTGTGGTTGTCAGCCTTGCGCTGATCTTCATGCCGGTAGGCAAGATCCGGCTGGGCGGACAAAATGCAACGCCCGAATTCTCAACCATGTCCTGGTTTGCCATGCTGTTCGCAGCCGGGATGGGGATCGGCCTGATGTTCTGGGCCGTGGCCGAGCCGGTGGCCTACTATACAGGCTGGTATGAAACTCCCTTCAATGTGGCTGCCAACTCTCCCGAAGCGCGTGATCTGGCAATGGGGGCGACCCTTTATCACTGGGGGCTGCACCCCTGGGCAATCTACGCCATCGTGGCCCTGTCTCTGGCGTTCTTTGCGTTCAACAAGAACATGCCACTGACCATCCGTTCCGCGTTTTTCCCACTGCTGAAAGACAAGGTGTGGGGCTGGCCGGGGCACATCATTGATGTCCTCGCGGTTGTGGCCACCATCTTTGGTCTGGCCACGTCACTTGGCTTTGGTGCCCAGCAGGCTGCCTCCGGCCTGGATTACCTGTTTCAGGTAGGTTCTGGCACCAATGTGCAGATGGCTATCATTGTTGGCGTTACGGCCTTGGCGCTCATTTCCGTGCTGCGTGGCCTGGACGGCGGCGTGAAGGTGCTCAGTAACATCAACATGGCGACTGCGGGCATCGTGTTGTTCTTCGTGATCTTCGCCGGTCCGACCATGACCATTCTGGAGACCATCTGGGTAACCTCTTCCACCTACGTGGCCAACATTGTGCCGCTGAGTAATCCGTTTGGTCGTGAAGACGAGGCGTGGTTCCAGGGCTGGACTGTATTCTACTGGGCCTGGTGGATTTCCTGGTCACCGTTCGTAGGTATGTTTATCGCGCGGGTTTCAAAAGGCCGGACAGTACGTGAGTTCGTCACTGCGGTTCTGATTATCCCGACCTTGATCACCACCGTATGGATGAGTGGTTTCGGTGGCACGGCACTGGAGCAGATCCAGCAAGGCGTTGGTGTGCTCGCAGACAAAGGGCTGACCGAGGTTTCTCTGGCGACCTTCCAGATGTTTGAGCAGCTGCCCTGGACCGGCATTGTCTCGTTCGTCGGTATTATCCTGGTGCTGGTGTTCTTCGTAACCTCGTCGGATTCGGGCTCGCTGGTGATCGACAGCATCACCGCTGGCGGCAAAACCGATGCCCCGACGGCTCAGCGTGTATTCTGGGTGGTCATGGAAGGTGCCATTGCGGCGGCGTTGATCTTCGGCGGTGGCGAAGACGCTCTGGGCGCGATCCAGGCCGTGGCCATCAGTGCCGGGTTGCCCTTCACGGCAATACTTCTGCTGATGACCTGGGGCTTGTTGAAAGGCCTCACCCATGAGAGGAAGTTGCTCCTGCAAAGGGGGGAGCTGACCTCCTGATCAGCGGGTCTGAACAAAAAACCGGAGCTACACCAGCTCCGGTTTTTTTATGCCCAAACACTGATTGTCAGCGCCGGGCAAAGCTTTCCATGGCAAACAGCGCTCGCTCTCTGGGGCTGAAATGTGGGCGCTTGAGGCTCTCGATCGCGTTGAGCCTGGGCAGCAGGCCGCAGCCGTTGGCCATCTGAATGGCCAGACCGGGTCGGGCGTTCAGTTCGAGCAGCAGTGGGCCTTCGTTCGCGTCCACCACCAGGTCTACCCCCATATATCCCAGGCCGGTGGCCTCATAGCATCGGGCTGCCATTTCCAGCATGTTTTCCCAGTCTTCAATCCGGATATTCTCCAGAGCCAGCCCGGTGTCCGGGTGCAGGGTAATCGGCCGATTGAACTGAACTGCGTTCAGACTCTGGCCAGAGCCGATATCCAGCCCGACGCCAACAGCCCCCTGGTGCAGGTTGGCTTTACCGTCGGACGCGGTGGTTGCCAGCCGGAGCATGGCCATGACGGGATATCCCTGAAACACCACGATCCGGATGTCGGGTACGCCCTGGAAGGAGTACTTGGCGAGTGCCGGGGAGGACTGAACCAGATTTTCAACAATGGCAACATCCGGGGTACCGGCAAGGGAATACAGGCCAGCCAGAATGTTTGTGAGGTGACGCTCCAGCATGGCGACGGAAATGCGGGCGCTGGAGGCCTTGATAAAGTCGTCGCCGTCTCGCCCGGTAATCACGGTAATGCCCTTGCCGCCAGAGCCTTTTGCTGGCTTGATGGCGAAACCGGCCAGATCCTCTGCCATTTCCCGAAAATGGGAGATTTCGTGTTGCTGGCGAACCACCTGCAGCAGCTTGGGGGTTTTTACGCCGTATTCGCTGACCGCCAGCTTGGTTTTCAGCTTGTTGTCCACCAGCGGGTAGGAGGTGCGATCATTGTACCGGGCAATGTAATCTACATTGCGCCGGTTCATGTTCAGCATCCCGAGATTTTTCAGCCTGCGTGGAGAGATCCAGTCCATATCAGTCGTAGGCCTTCATCGGGGTAAACCGCTTGAGCTCGCTGAGCTTGTAGCCGGTGTACTGACCCATCAGCAGGATCAGCCCGAGAATAACCAGATGTAACTCCGGGAAGTTGAAGGTGAGGTGGCCAGCCAGCGGTGTACTCATGGCCAGGTAGGCGCAGATGGCCACAAACAGACTGCCTGACCCCTGCACCAGCACTTCGCGGGCGCCTTCCTCTTCCCAGAGAATGGACATACGTTCGATGGTCCAGGCGATGATCACCATGGGGAAGAAGGTGACGGTCATGCCGGTGTTAAAGCCCATCTGGTAGCCAATGATGCTGAGCCCTGCGGTGATGAAGATCACCAGAATGATCAATGCCGATATGCGTGATACCAGCAGCAGGTTCAGGCTGGAAAGATAGCCGCGCAACAGCAGGCCAATGGCTACAACGGACAGAAATGCGATCAGCCCCGGCACCAAAGTGGTCTGTACAAAGGCCACGGCAATCAGGACCGGCATGAAGGTGCCCGATGTCCGGATGCCAATGACAATCCGCATGAAGGCGACAATGAGGGCGCCGATGGGGAGCAACAGCAGCATTCGGAACATGCTCTGTTCTTCGATGGGTAGCTGGTAGAAACCGAGCACACTCAGCCCATTGGCGTTGGACTCCAGCGTTGCGAGTTGCAGCGCCGGCACGGTCTGCCGCAGCATGGAAAAGCTTACCTGGGAGTCGTCGCCACCCACCACGTCGAGGAGGGAATCTGCCCCCTGTCTCCAGAGCAACAGGTTTTCCGGTACACCTTGTTCTGCGGTGCGCGGGTCGAAGGTAAGCCAGCGCTTGCCATTGTATATCTGTAGAAACGGCACCAGTTGTTGGCGACGGCGGGCATCCTCAAGCTTCAGGGCATCTGCGGTGCGCGCAGCGATGCCAGCGTGGTTCAGCATCTTCACCAGCAGTTGCAGATAGTTGTCGTCGGATACCAGCAGTGTTGTGTTCTGGGTGCGGTTGTCTGGCTGCATCAGGCGGATTAGCTCGCGGGTCATGCTCTCCGGGGAACTGGATCGCTCGGAAGCCTGGGTCAGGAGCTCTCTTACGGCGGTGGCCTGGGGCTCCTCCCAGAAAACCGTCAATGCCCGGGGTTTACGCACTGGCGGAGCATGAATCGCGTCTTCATCCGGTACAAACTGTGCCTTGAAATAGAGAGTCTGAGGACCGGCGACGTCTCGTTTTGTCCACTGGGCCCTGCGCCCGCTGTTGCTATCCAGAATTGAGAAGCCGTAGCCGGGCGAGGCGGCCTGCTCCGTCAGGATACGGAAGCCGGGCGGTTGCTCCGGGATGTGCAGGCTCACTTCAGCCGGGCTGTTCTGGCCCTCAAAATCGACTCGCGCCTCAATCATCCAGACCGGACGTTGTTCACCGGTCATCCACGGAATACCCAGTTCCAGATGGCGCCAGGTGGCGATCGCTATCCCTGCCGCAATCAACAGGAAGACAAACACGTAAAACGGGACCCGGGAGCGTACCGTCATTCTTCCTCTCCGTTTGCCGCTTGTTCAAGGTAGGATTCGGGCAGCTCTGTTGCGAATTCCTTGCCGACATCGATCAACATGACGTCTCGCAATACGTTGCGGCCAATCAGGACTTCGTAAGTCAGATTTGTCCGGTCTGCCAGGGTAAACTCAGCCACCTGCTGGTGGTCGCCAATGGCAAACTGAAGCTCCACCACCACCCGTCGCTCTGACTCATCGGCACTGGACTGGATAATTTTCACTCGCCTGGAGATTTCTTTCTCCATGGCTACCCACTCGGCATCCTCAGTACCGGGGACGGGCACTTCAAAGCGTACCCAGTTGCTGCCATCCCGTTCAAAACGCTGAACGTTACGGGCGTGTATGGAAGAGGTTTCCGCGCCACTGTCGATTCGGGCGGTATAGACATGGTCGGGGCCGGCCAGGAAAAACTTTTCGACCTCACCGACAACGACTTTGCCTTTGAGGCGATCCGCCCGGCCCTTATCTTCGCGGGAAGCGGGGCAGGTAGGTGCCGCCTTTGGTGGTGGGCACGATGGCTTTTCAACCTGAGTGGCAATGGCCTGGAGAATGGTCTGGGTAGAATCCTGATTCTGCTGCAGGAGCTTTTCGTGCCTTACACCGGCATTCTGCTCCATGGTAACAAGGGTCGCACGTTGGCTTTGGACCGAGGCTCGCACCTCTTCAATATTCTCTTTCGGTACCATGAAATAGCGATCGGAAGCGCAACCAGAAAGTGCGACTGCCAGCCCTGTTAAGGCAACTGCGAACAATGAGCGGGTTTGCGAAACACTGGACCCCATGAATATCCCCTGAACCGGCCGTGATAATTATTGGCACTGGATGCCTCAGCCATTGGATGTGTTGTCAATCAGGCGGGAGAGTATACTACAACGTACCTGTGTGGTGACTTTACAGATGGTTAAGGCGCATCTTTACCGGCCCAGGAAAGGCCCCTGGCCCAGTGGCGTCTCGGATCTCAGGTACTCCTGGATGACCGGGGAACAATTCAGGTAGAACAGTAGCAGCTCCCGCTGAATATCCTGGTCCTGAATGCGCGCAGCAAAGGAAATGACTTCTTTGAGCGCACGGTCGCTGGAGGTGGTGTCTGTCGGCACCGTGAAGCTCTTTCCATAACGGCTTTTCAGCAACTGTGTCAGTCGCTCAAGGTGAAACTCGCCCGTATGGGTGATGTGAGGCAAAACCCGCACATGCTTTTCCGCCGAGCGCTGATTTTCCGAAGACAATGTCTGTTCGTCTTCCACACAGGTAGCCTGCAGGAAATCGGACCCGAATTTTCTCCACAATTCCTTGAACATGCTCCGACCTGCCAGTCAGCTTTCCGTTTACGGCTTTAGCACTCCGGTTGGGTGCTTTTTAACCGTTGTAGAGCAATTTACGCTCTGCGTCCATAGGTGGATTGACGCAATGTTGATAAATGCCAAACAGTCGAGGCCGGCCTGGTGGCACCGTTCCGCCAACAAGAAAAAAGGGTGAGCATTGCGGTAGACTGTCAGGCTTTGATCCCGGGGCCATGCCCTGAACTGACCAACGAAGACCAAGGAGAACATGCTGGTGCTAGATGCGCTTACCCTCACCATGGCTGAACGTCCGGAATGGCTGGCAGGTTGGTTCCTTGCTCTGGTGGCGAGTGCCGCCTTGTGTCTGGCGGGCATGATCTGGCTGCTGTGGCGTCGGCGTCAGGATAGAGCCACCGAGTCTGCCTTGCGCGAGGAACTGGACGCCCGGGACAGGCAGCTGAGAGATAGCGAGCAGGTGCGGGCGTTGCATGAACAGGAAGTTGAACATCTGCAGACCGCACTCGAGGAGCAGAAAGCCCGCTCCGGGCAGCTGGAGCAGAGCATCGAACACTGGCGACAACAGTCTGCTGCCCTGGAGAACCGATTGGCTGCTCTGGACTCGGAGTTGACAGCCAAACAGGACCGGGTGGCGCAACTGGCAAGTGAGAGCGGTCAATACCAGCAGCGGGTTGAAACGCTCTCGGAAGAGCTGGGCCAGTTGAAGGTCGAGCTACGCGAGCAGCAGGTCACTCTGGATAAGGAGCGCCGTAGTGCCTCGGAAAAACTGGAGTTGCTGGAAAAGAATCGAGATGCACTGAAACAGGAATTCGAGAACCTGGCGAACCGGATTTTCGAGCAGAAAAGTGAGCGCTTCAGCCAGCAATCGAAAACCAGCCTGGACTCCTTGCTTAACCCCTTCCGCGACCAGCTGCAGGATTTCCGCAAACGGGTTGAGGATGTCTACACCACGGAAACCCGGGATCGTCAGGCGCTTCGCAGCGAAATAAAATCGTTGCAGGAGCTGAACCGGCAAATTACCGAAGAAGCCGCCAATCTGACCCGCGCTCTCAAAGGTGACAAGAAAATTCAGGGCAACTGGGGTGAGTTGATCCTGGAGCGGGTGCTGGAACGGTCGGGCCTGCGCAAAGGGGTCGAGTACGAAACCCAGGGGAGTTACCGGGACGAAGATAATCAGTTGTTGAGGCCCGATGTCATCGTGCATTTGCCGGACCAGCGAAATCTGGTGATTGATTCCAAAGTATCGTTGGTGGCCTATCAGCAGTGGGTGACCGCAGATCAAGAGGAAGAACGCGCTGCGGCGCTGAAGCAGCATGTTGAGGCGGTTCGCAATCACATCCGTGCATTGAGCGAGAAAGATTACAGTCAGCTTAACGGGCTGCATTCTCCCGATTTCGTGCTGCTGTTCATGCCCATTGAGCCGGCATTTGTGGCAGCATTCCAGCAGGACGAGAATCTCTTCGCAGAAGCATTTGAGCGGAAGATTATTGTGGTGACGCCTACCACCCTGCTGGCGACACTGAGAACCATTGAGAATATCTGGCGTTATGAACGCCAGAGCCAGAATGCCCGCCGCATTGCCGATCGCGCCGGCGCGGTCTACGACAAGCTGCGGGTGTTTGTCGAGGCTATGGAAAAGCTGGGAAGCCAGTTACACACGGCCCAGGGCACCTACGATAATGCCATGAATACCCTGACACGGGGCCGTGGTAATCTGATTTCCCAGGCCAATCGGTTTGTGGAGCTGGGGGTCAGGGTTAAAAAAGAGTTGCCCAAGTCGATAGTGGATCAGGCCGAGGTCGATTCTGAAGACGCCGATGAGCCGGGAGATACGCCCGCCATCGACAGGGAGCCTACGGACGCCGGGGAAGCCCGTGCAGAGGACCAACAGGAGTAGCGGTATGTTGTCATCCATGAAAAAAAGGCGTTTGCCTGGTCACAAGGCATTTGCGGGCCTGGTGTTGTCTTCTGTTCTTGCCCTGCAGGCGGGGTTCGCCCAGGCATTGGCTCCGGAACACGAGATTCGCCGCTTGATGCTGGCGACTGAAGAAGCCGTTGCAGCAGAGAACTGGAGTGAGGCAGGGGAGTACCTGAACCGCCTTCAGGCCATGGAGGGAGAGAAGCCCGCCGAGTATTACTACTATCGCGGCCGGGCCATGTTGCAGGCCAATCATCTGAATGAGGCACGTTCAGCACTGGAGCAATACATTACCCGGGCCGGGGCAGAGGGCACGCATTACCAGCAAAGCCTGAAGCTGATTACCGACATAGAGAAGGCCAGCCGTGCCAGTGTTCGCGCTCTGGCCGAAGGGCAGGCCAATGCCAACGAGCCCGTGGCCGTGATTGAGCCGGCGAATGAACAGGATGTGAAGACGCTGCGCCAGCTGTATCTGGCAGGCTCGGACAGGGAGGCTCTGGTCATCCATCTGAATACTCTGCTTGAGACCGCTGGCTGGCGGCGTGACAAAACGGTGGTGCGCCTGGACAGGCCAGCAGATCGCCAGTACCAGGTGGCTCTGGATGATGGCAATATCAGTATTCAGGACATTGAGCGCAATCCCGATGGCACCACCGTTCGCAGAACCCTGTCTCTGTCGGTATTCGGTGTGAATCCTCAGTTGCGTTGGGATTGTGAACCGGTGGTCGGAGCCTGCTGGGTTTATGATCCGCGGGACGGCTCCCGGCTTTTCCAGTTGGCGGAGAATCGCGATCAGGCCCGGGACATTGCCCGAACTCTGGGGCGCTTGATCCGGAACCTGCAGCAGGGAAGTTCGTAAGGCCGGGTGTTCAGACCAGATCGCCCCTTTCGCCTTCCCGCCAGGCGCCCGGGGTGACCCCCGTCCACTTCTTGAAGGCCCGATGGAAAGTGGATGGTTCGGTAAAGCCTACCCGTTCGGCAATATCGTTGATGGGCATCTCCGGATGGGCCAGATAGTAGATGGCCATATCCCGCCGCAATAGATCCTTGATCTCCTGAAACGACGTGTTCTCCTGCTTCAGGCGGCGCCTGAGGGTTTGCGGGCTGGTGTGCAGCTCTTGTGCTATCCAGTCGAAATCCGGCATGGGTTTGGAGAAGTCACGGCCAATCAGGCCCCGAATACGACCGGTCCAGGTGTTGCTCTCATCCGGTCGTGACAGCAGGTCTGCCGGGGAGGTTTTCAGGAACTGTCGCATTTCCGGCTTGTCCCGAATCACCGGGGCGGAGAGGAAACGTTTGCTGAAGGTCAATGCCGTACAGCCGGACTCGAACGCCAGCGGACAATGAAAAATGTGCCGGTATTCGTCCCCGTGATCTGGCCTCGGGTAATCGAACTCAGCTTTCTCCAGTTCCACGGGCTGGCCAATAAGCCAGCTGCCCAGCCGGTGCCAGATCACCAGAATGCTCTCGCGCAGAAAATAGTCCGGGTCGTGGATGCTGCCTTCAATTCGCGTGACCAGGCGCGCACGGTCACCGAAGATTTCAAGCTCCATGGACACCATCGGTTCGAACAGCCGAGAGAACCGGAAGGCCTGTTGATATACCTCTTCCAGCGTCTGGCAACCGACCACCAACGCACACATGGTGGCGAACGTTCCGGAGCGGGCACGGCGTGGCCCCATGCCCATAAATTCATCGCCAGTGCGCTGCCAGATTACCTGCATCAGCTTGCTGAACTGATCACTGCTCACCCTTGCCATTTCAATGCGAAGAAGATCTGGCGAGATCCCGGCCTCCTGGAGCAAAGCACGGCTGTCCAGGCCCAGGCGTTCGGCGCCTGACAGGGAAGCTTCAACAAAATGTCGTGAGACTGTCAGTGTTGACATAGAGGCAGCCAGAAGAAAGAACGAACTTCATCATAAGTACCCGGCTCAACATTGCAAGCCCATGATTTGCCAACGGATGGAAGAAACGGTCAATAGGAATGAAGGAACCGGTAGTTGGCCCGGGCTGCAAAACCCGTCAGCATGAGCCAGAGTCATTGCCGCCGATCAAAAACAAGGAGATGCTTTATGGCAGCCCCGCTCGCCAACCTGAAAATTCTGGATTTCAGTACCTTGCTGCCCGGACCCTACGCCACCATGATGCTCGCCGATATGGGCGCGGAAGTGCTCAGAATTGAAGCTCCGGATCGCGTGGATCTGGCCAAGGTAATGCCACCTTTTGATGGTAAATTCAGCACGACTTTTTCCTACCTCGGTCGCGGCAAGCAAACCTTGCAACTGAACCTGAAACAGCCCGAGAGTGTTGAAAAGGTCAAGCAGCTGGTTCAGGACTATGACATTGTGGTGGAGCAGTTTCGCCCGGGCGTCATGGATCGCCTCGGGATAGGCTATGAGGTACTCAAAGCCATCAATCCCAAGCTGATTTACTGTGCCATTACGGGCTATGGCCAGACCGGTCCCTACAAGGACAGGGCAGGCCACGATATCAACTATCTTGCTATTTCCGGTGTTGCCAGCCACTGCGGTCGCGCTGACAGCGGTCCATCACCCATGGGCATTCAGATTGCCGACGTGGCCGGAGGCTCCCATCACGCCGTGATGGGCATCCTCGCTGCCGTCATCAAACGCCAGGAAACCGGAGAGGGCGCCTTTATCGACATCAGCATGACCGATGCCGCCTTCGCCCTGAATGCCATGGCGGGTGCTGCTGCCCTGGCAGGCGGACAGCCTCAGAAGCCCGAAAGCGGCATGCTCAATGGTGGCACCTTCTACGACTATTACCAGACCAGAGATGGCCGCTGGTTGTCTGTCGGGAGCCTGGAGCCGCAGTTCTCTTCGCGCCTGTGTGACACCCTTGAGTTGGGCGAACTGAAAAGCTATGCCCTGAGCCAGAAGCCTGAACATCAGCAGGAATTGAAAGCCGCTATCAAGCAGAAGATCGCGGAGCGTTCACTGGCTGAGTGGCGGGAGGTGTTTGCCGATGTGGATGCCTGCGTAGAGCCGGTATTGACGATTGAGGAGGCGGCAGAGCATCCGCAGTTGAAGGCGAGGGGGATGGTTGTTGAGAGGGATAGGGGGGATGGTGTTCGTCAGAGACAGCTGGGTTTGCCTTTGAGAATTGTCTGAGTAAACAAAAAACCCGGCATTTCGCCGGGTTTTTTGTTCTAACAGAGCTGCATTACGGCTGCTGTGGCGCAGAGGACTGAAGAATCATCTGCAGAGTCTGTCCTACCAAGCCGCTGAACATCAGGCTGGCATTGGCAGCGCTTACCACTTGCGTTTCTGTTAGTGCAAGCGTCCGATCCTTCAGGAAGTCGAACTCAAATTCCGCAAAGTTCGGGGCTTCCGTAGCTTCCGCGAGAGGGAGTACTGGAGTTCCATGGGTACCCTCTGCATAGCGAGTGATGGCCGGCAATCCTTCGGCAAAGCTACCAGCAGCGATCCAGGCTGCAAGGGGCTCTGAGCCAGCCAGAGGTGCAGGGCTTTGCGAGTCAATGTTGAGACCAACTACTTGCAAAGCATCGGTCACGAAGGGCTTGTAGCCGGCTTCCCAGTTGGTGCCGCTGCCTTCGATGTAGAAATCAAAGGCGGCGTTGATGGTGGTTCGGTCGCCATCAACCTGGGAAATCAAGGTGTTGGAACCCTGAAGCTCATCGACCATGTTGATCGGGTCAACAGTATCGATAGCAGCCTGGAACACAGTAAAGAACGACTGCAGGTTGTTACTTGCCTGAGTCAGTTCAGAGTCTGTTTGCTTCAGCCCGGCGAGAATTGTCGGCGCAAAGGACGGAGAGTTCTCAAGCATTCGCACTACGCCAGAAGCAGGGGTCATCAGGTGGCTGTTCTCGATCTTCAGATCTTCACGGTCGCCTGAATTGGCAGCCACTACAAACGCATTACCGTTGATAGTACCCAGCGAGTGCCCTACGAAATGGAACTTGGCATTGGCAAAGGCTCCAACTTCCACCGGCAGTGATGCCCGCAGGTTCAGGAGGTCAAGAACGCCCTGGCGCAGATTGTCACGGCTATTCAGGAAGTTGCCGAGGTTGATGAACAGGTCGCCGGAAGCTCCCGGTTCTTCTACCTCTGGTGCCGGATTAAACTGCATAGGCGCCCAAGGCAGATTTCCTTGGCCGACTGGCAGAGTGCGGTCAAAGTCGCTGTTGCTTGCCCATCCGAAGTGGCGCTCGTTAATGCCGTTGGCATCGTAACCTGTCGCAGTCGATTGCGGTGCCAGGCCCGGGATCGTGCTGCCCGCATTAGCTACTGTGTTTTGTGCAACAACGATTGCACCAATCTCTCTGCCAAAGTTCGTCGCGATGTCGTCTATAGCTGCTGTGCCGGAAGGTGTTTGGGTTGCAATCACCTGAAGCACCTGCTGCACGTCAGATGGAGTGAAGTTGTAGCCTCGCTCTCCATTAGCCAGAGCGATTGTGAACTGAACGACGAAGGTGCCATCGATGACAGCGGCGACGTTCTGCTCATTGAACTCTGCATATGTCGCAAGATCTTGCCCCAGCAGAGTAGGTGCTTGCAAAAGCAGGCTCGCCGCGACTTCTTGTTTGCGCTCCAGAGTGACAGGCGCAATGCCATGTAGTGGCTGATCAATTGCCACTACAGCAATGCGCTTGTTCTGCTGGATACCGCTGGCAACCAGTGCCGAACCAAACGCCAGAGCGGCGCTTCGATCAGTGGTTATACCGTGTTGGAAAATGACGACGTCTGTAATTGCACCTGGCGTGCTAAGCGTGGCGTTTTCAAGCGGGCTACCCGCAAAGGCTGCAGTGCTGAAGTCCGGGTGCAAAACGAGCATCGGAACTTCCGTATCGCCCTCGGGTGCAGGCGCTGGGAACGGGAAAATCGCGTTTACGACTTCGCTCAGTCCTGCACCTTGAGGAATAACCAAGCCCACTTGAGAGAACTGTTGGTTCAGCGCGGCTGCAAACGTCGTATCGGCCTTCCAGGATTGAGTCTGGATTGGAGCACCGTTCACGTTGCTGGGGAGGCCCAGGTAATATGGCAATGTGATGCTGCTCTCCGAAACGGCAACGAACTCGGACCCGGGGACGGTTGCCAAGATGGCTGACTTGGTCTGAGCTGGAGCTGAGGCGCCCACAGTGATTGGTCTGCTATCCGGCTCTGCGATCTCGATTCCCTTGCCCGCTAAAGCCTGGTCAATGGCGGCGCCAAGGCCGGCAGCCACGCAAGCGAATTGGTCCTCAAAGCTACCAAGCGGTCCATACTCGTATTTCCCGGTCTGAGAGTTTGGTGTGTCGCAGGGAGCCAATGCAGCATTGTTGAGCGCAGTCGAGGGCTCAAATGTTGCCAGGGCGCCTTGGACTGCAGCTTCCACATCCTTGTAGCCGAAGTTGGCCGGGCTGGTGTTCACAAAGAGGAAGTCTGCGGTGCTAACTGAGCCATCGCCATTCACATCGAAGTCTTTGCTGTCGATGCTGCCGTCTCGATTGAGATCCCATTTCTGGAAGCCGGTCAAAGGGCTAGGAGCGGCCTCCTCAAGATCTTGGCCAGACGCGAACAATGCCGCGCCAACAACTTTCTTGGCCGTTGATACTCTAACGAATCCTTCGAGTTGGTCACGCAGCCAGTTCTCCGGATATGCGACATAGCGTGTGACCATGATGTCATTTGAGGTGGTGAAGCTGTAACTCATAGCAATATCGTTTGCTGACAGCTTGTTTGCACCGTTAGAGATGGCAGCTGCAAATCCAGATACAGTCGGTTCCCAGAACTTGTTGACCAAAGAGCGAATCGGGGCCAAAGCAGCGTTTACGAGGCCAAAGTTAGGATCCGTCTCTGTACCTTCGCCAGTGATATTAGCGTAGACAGGATCCTGGCCGATTGATTTTCCTGAACCATCCTTTACACCTTTGGTGATGCCCACCACGTAACGGGTGTTCGGTGCCAGAGGCTCCGTTGGTGTGATTCTGATGGCTGTGGAATCGTCAACATCAATCACGTCAACGATAAAGTTGGTTTTTGCGACCTTTGCCAGGTCCACGGTTGGAGGTTCCTGGTTAGACAGTCCTTGAATCGGGTCCCCGCTTGCGTACTTCACGGGTATTAGGAAGATGTTCTGGTTCGGTTTTAGTGATGATTTATCGATCTGCCCGCTGGTCTTGATAGTAATGGGGTCGACAGTAGAGGCGCCGCTAAGGCTATCGAGAGCGACTTCAACAGGGCTGGAATCTGCGGTCAAATCCAGTTTGAAAGTTCCATCCAGTGAACCTGAGAAACTCAGGTCGGTCGGTGTCGGGATTTGGCGCTTGGCCGGGTTGAACAGCGGGTATGTTGTATTCAGGGCATCGCCGGCATACTGCGGCTTGGGATTATCATTACCCCCACTGTTAGAGCCACTGAAACAGCCCGTCAACCCAAGGGAAGAAGCCA